>Ga0208373_1003412_pt1 | contig 15655 bp, 15 predicted proteins | sample RifOxyC2_FD_184036 | JGI IMG/M metagenome (GOLD analysis project Ga0208373, IMG submission 184036) | Soil microbial communities from Rifle, Colorado - Rifle Oxygen_injection C2 (SPAdes) | ecosystem: Environmental > Terrestrial > Deep subsurface > Rock core/Sediment | place: Rifle, Colorado...
TTAATATATGTTTCAATATTGTCGTTGAAGGTGATTACATCAATTTTTTCTCCGGCAAGTTCGGCAATGATAGTGGTGATGCGGCTACCGCGCTGGCCAATGCAAGCGCCAATCGGGTCAATGGATTCATCATCAGTGAACACCGCGACTTTAGCGCGATGGCCAGGGTCGCGGGCAATGCCTTTGATAACCACTGAACCAGCGGAAACCTCTGGAATTTCTTCTGAAAAAATCGTTTCAATCATCTTTGTGCTGGAGCGGGACAATTTTATTTCCAATCCCCTCTTACCCATTTCCACGGACAAGATAAGAAAACGTAATCTCGCGCCGGGTTTGTAAAACTCGCCTTGCACCTGCTCTGTGGCCGGCACAATACCAGTAACTTTTCCCAAATCAACCAGAAGATTGCCTTCGCGGTCGCGGCGCTGGACAATACCGTGAATCAATGTTCCGGCCTGATCTTTTAGTTCCTCATAAACGCCGTTGCGTTCTGCCTCACGAAGGCGTTGAATAACAACCTGCTTGGCGGTTTGCGCGGCCATGCGGCCAAAATCGCCCGGCACTTCCAAATCAATTTTCAAAATATCGCCGACTTTGGATTTTTTCTTTATCTCTTTTGCCGGCGTGAGCATTATTTCTGTTTTTGGATTAAAGCGAGCTAAACCGGTGGCCTCTTCTTCGGTCAAATCACGACCTTCTTTCATCGCTTCCTCGCGGCGCTTTGACAATTCCTCTTGCGCGGCAAGCAAGACATCTTCGGCAATATCTTCGACCACTTCTTTTTCATCCCACACTTTCATGCCACCCAATTCTGGATCAAAAATGACCTTGATGTTTTGCTGGCGATTGCCAAAATCCTTGCGATAAGCCGCGGCCAAGGCCGACTGCACTGCCTCAAGCACATCTTCGTACTTCAGGCCTTTTTCATCACAGACGAGTTGAATTGCTTTTGTTATTTCCGACATATAGCATTGATTTAAACTGATTAAATATTGATTACACTGAACAAAACACCGATTACACCAACCAACATTTGTGGAATCTGTGTAAAATCTGTGTAATCAATGCTGATTAAACTTAAAGCAACCTATTTTGTAGGTTGCTTTTAACATATATATTATACCATGGGTTGAGAAAATTGTCAAGTAGACAACTTTACCAAGATAGACTATCTAATCAAGATTGAATATTGGGTGGGAAGATTTTTTGCATAATAACCATTAAACCAGTCGCCGGAAGAAACCGGGGGGCTACCAACAGCAGCAGAATGATCCGGGGCAGAACGATCTGACCATAACAAAGTGGCCCCCGCAGAAACAATATTTCCACCGGTTGAATCAGAAAGACCAATTAAATTCTTTGAACCACCAATACCAACGGGTGCAAGATAATTTATATTTTTACTAGCATCCAACTCCACAACATCATCTTTGTCTAAACGGACGCGAACAAAATCATTGTCTTCGTCTACCGTAAATCCAGAGCAGACTGCTTTGATAGTATAAGTATTTTTCATTCCACCAGCCACAACTTCCTCGCTATCTGATTTCCAAACAATGTAAAACGGCATCCCTGTACCAGTAGTCATTGAAAATTCTCCGTTTAATGTCCCAACCTTTTTAAACTCAACATACGAGGTTATGTTAGTATCTCCTCTATATAATTTAAAATCTGTCAATTTGATACCCGGGTTGTTGGTCCCGACATTATCGACAACATCCATAGTAAACTTTAACTGTTTCAAAGCCACTCCGCCATTATTAGTACCCATCACACTAAAAGAAAAGATGTCATTTTCAACGCCATTAATCAATTGGATGCCTAAGTTATTATAGAAAAAAATAGGATAATACATAGGTAGCAAACCTGTTAGGGTAGAAGTCGCTATCGGCGTCGTTGACGTTGGCGTCACCGGTTCTTCAACTTTTGCGCAAACTGGTTCGCCTTTTGTATACTGATAGAGCGTGGTCGGAGGAATTTTTTTGATAATGCTATAATTTGCAGAGCCGTCTTCTTTATGAAAATACCATTTAAACGTCTTTGAATCTGGTATCTCATGTCTTATACTATCAAATAACCACCAAACCTTTGAGCTGCTCTTATCACTCACCTTTATCGCTTCGCCGCCTTCAACAATATCAACACAATCTATTGTTGATGTCGCCACAGGCGCCGTCACCGGCACACAAGCCCCGTCCACACATTCGCCTTCGCAGGGAATAACCTTGCTGAACCATTTTCCGCCGTCAGCAGTGGAACAATATCCCTCTTGTAAATTGTTTACAATGGCCGCGGCTTCGGCCCCATAATATCCGTAATCATAAGAGAGGCAAGAGTCCTCAACCGGCACCATTTCATCTAACTCTTCATCATAATAACTGGCAATGCCTTTGGCGTACGGATTAACAAACTTAAAGTCCTTTACCGCCGTGCCATCAAAGTTTTTCTGGCTCTCATCTGTATCTGTACAAAACACTCCATCTCCGCCAGCCGGGTAACCCCAAAACAAACTAATGTCCGCTTTATTACCAACTTGGCCGCCGTACAATAAATAAATCTGCTGTTGATAATCGAGCACGCTGCCGGTCATTTTACCAAACGGTTTGTAATATTCACCCACCTTAAAAGTATATTGCTTATTATTTTTCTTTAACTTAATCCTTAAAGTTTCCGAACTGTATGATTGAATTACAAACTGATCAAAATCCGGCTTGGGAGCCAAGGTTTTGCTTTTACACACGCTGACCATGCTTGGTTTGCCAAGCGCCATTTCCACAGGAAGCACGCCATACTCGGTGCAAACCGGCGCCGGATAAGCCGCCACACCCATCGCGGCCGCAGCAATCGCGGATACGCCCAAAAACGCCAAGGCAATCGCCATTTGCGTTCTTGTGACTGTCTTTGTCTTGACCGCAGTCAGGGTCGTTGTTGGTTCAAACATATGCGAGAAGTTGTAAAGTTATAAAGTTGTAAAGTTATAAAGTTGCGAGCCAAAATTTATAGAGTAGTATCTATCTGCAAAAACACGCCAAATTTCGGCGACTTTTTGACATAAGTGACATTGATTGTCTCCTTGCCACTCTTGCTGACCACATCAATGCTGTCACCAAGCTTAATGCGATAATACGCTTTTTTAGCACCCTTAACCGTGAACCACGCGTAATTGACGCTATACGTTCTAACTGTAATATTTATCTTGTTGTCCAATTTGATTGTATCTTTCACGCACGCGCTATAAAGCCCGTCTCCGCCAACACTATTGCCGCAAAACATTCTGCCGATTTTTTTCTCCGCGACTTTTGGAGCCACTGTGGGTTTTGACTCAATGACTGACTGTGCTTGCTCAACCGTCTCTTCGCCTGATGTTTGCTCCACTGTTGTGGCCGGAGTCGTGGCTTGTGTTTCAGCGACCGGTTCCGTGGCTGTTGGTTGTGTCACCGCCGGCTCTGTTGGAGTTGATGGTGTTACAACTGTTTCTTCTGGTACAACAACGGTCGGCGTCTCAACAGGTGTCGGAGTTGGCGCTGTAGCAACACAGACTCCATCTTTACAACCATATTGACAAGTGGTCTTTTGATGTATATAAGCATAAGTCGGATCGCCAGTCAGACAAACCAACTCATCCATTGTCCTTGTGTCTGCGCATGACTCAACAACCGTCTGATTGCCATATGTCGGGGTATAAACCGAAAGCGTGCCTTTTGTATAGATCTCATTACCGCCATCTGTATCTCTACATGACGGCTTTGGCGTCTCAACAACCTTGCATGCGCCCAAATCACAAGCATATCCGTCTCCACAACTCTCATAGGTGACACCCCACTGTCCGCCATTACAAGTTATTTCCGTTACTGTATTTTTATCAAAACAATAATCTTCACCTGTTGTAAATACAGTGCCGTCGCCATTATAAATAGTATTTTTGCCTTTCAACATCTTATTATTTCCCCTATCCGTTTCCGAACATGTTTTTGGCTTTAAACACGCGCCATCTTTACATCCACCATCACACTTTGTCCACTTATGCGTATAGGCATAGGTCGGATCGCCGGTAAGACAAACCAGCTCCTCAACATAATCTCCACTAGTAGCCGAGGTGCGGCGGGCATCTGTACAATACTCAACAACCGTTTGATTTCCATACGTCGGCGTGTATGCAGAAATGGTGCCTTTTACATATACCTTATCTCCACCATCTGTATCAGAGCACGTCGGCATGGTCGCGGTTGATGTCCTATCAGCCGCAAATACTGTTTTGATATTAATTAATACAAAACCAAAAAAGCCCACCACTAAAACAAATAGCGCGAGCCATTTTAACCTACTCACAAGCATATAAGTAAGATTATCAGCCTCATCGGCTGACCCGCCGAAGAGGCGGGAAAACATTGTTAACTTAAACAGCTATATTATACCACAATATTATATATAGCGCAAATATTGTCAATAATGCCACCCCGATGCCGACACAAACAACCGTTAGTTCAAGCGCGTCCAACTTCAAAAACTTCTTTCTTTCAAAAAGAAAAAACAAAACTAAACCAAGCAAAAAAACAATTAAAAAACTCATAAATCAAACCTCCATAAATACTTACTTAACTTCGTAAAATGCGTATCTTTGTCAATTTGGCTGGTGAAACCAAATCCCTTGTCTCCGAGAAACAAGAAGATGGGAGAACTATTGTATCTTGCAAGTAAATCATATCTTACTGATGCATCTTTACTGAACCAAAATTTCTGCCATTCCTCTCTGCTGAATTTATCGTACTCAAACATGCCCGGCGCTATTATTTTTTTATTCGCAAACCCCAAAAGCCATGGAGCATAATTGGAACTGACAGTCAAAGCGTATTTGCCATCTGAAATATGAGACAATGTCTGAATCGCGTTCATCTCTGTTCGCGTTATCAATGGCTTTTTATGGACAATGTGCCACGAGGAAAACACAAACAACAAAACACAGAACACAGCAAAAACGTATTTGACAAAACAATAATTGCACCGCCTCTCCAACAATGTAAAAATGGCAGCGGATGCAAAAATAATCAGCACTAAATCAACAAAAACAAAAAACCGGCGGTACAAAACAAAACCAACTGCCATTAAAATGAGATTGATTGCAAGAAAAATTGTTAGAAATTTTCGTTTTTTGAAAAACATAATAAAACCGACAATTCCAAATGGCAGATAAAAAACCGCGTAGCACAGATATTCTTTCGCGTTTATAAAAAGTCCGCTAAATTCAGCATGACCGCCTTCGGCGACTTTTTTAGCCGAACCAAAATATTCCGTAAAAAACGGCAAATAAATTTTTAACTCGCGCCAGTTCAAAAGTAAAATCAACACTAATGAAACAGCGCCGCTTATCAGCAAAAATTTCCTTTCTTCTCTTTCACAGACGAACAAATAGGCAAATAATGACAAACCGAGAGGAATCAGGGACGGCGGGTGCACTATTCCGATGAAAACAAGTGGTAAAATTAGAAAATATGACTTATGGCGTATGAACAAAAACGCCAGCAAAACAAAAAACAAAGCCAAAAAATTCCTGTAAAAATACCACTGGTAAAATTCAAACTGCGTGATTGACGCGGCGAACAAAATTACCGCGACAAGCGCCGCCTTTGCATTGAAGTAACTTTTTGCCACGCAATATAGCGCGGCTAAAATCAAAACACTAAACAAAAAATACCAGCCAACCATTATTTTGTCAGTTGAATCGCCGAGCAAACGCAAAACATTGGAAAAATTGCTCCAGCCAAACGGCACTACGCTTTTGTCCCCAAGCCGATCAAAATACAGGCCAATATTATGCCTGTAAATTCCAAAATCATATCCAAGCGCCGCGTCGCCGTATTTAAAAACCATCCACAGACGAGAAAAAGCATAAAACAGAATAATAAAAACAGCCAAGGCGAACTCATAAATCCGCCTTGGCTGGGTGAAGTAGTTTTTGAGTTTGTCAAGCATTTATTTAATCCTCACAATTAACTTTCAACAAAGCCGCGTTAATCTTGGATCCCGGATGGAGAAACAGTAATATCACCGCTTAAACCATTGACGGTTCCTTCAAGATGCGCCTTGATCTCGTATTTAGAACCATCAGTGGAAGAATAAACATAAGCGCCATTCTCAGGATCTTTTGGGACTAAACCCATATGAGAACTGCTACAACCTGTCGGTTGCCAGCCACTGATATTTAAACAAACCGCGTTTTCAACACCAAGTGTAATATTATTTCCGACTGGATAGGCATTTTTGTCGGTATAATATAATTCCAACGCTGTTTGAACTTGCTTTAAGTCAGCCAGGCGCTTGGCATCCCGGGCTTTTATCTCTGCACTTACCGACGCCTGTCCTTCCACTTCTTCCAATGTCTGTTCATTACTTCCACCCAACACTTCTTTAATCACATCTTCCAGCTTGAAGGAATAATTTGGCTCTTCTATGTTCACAGGCTCGCCAATTGAGGTAAAATTTACGGTCATCTTTAAAACCACTGTAATCGCCGGGCTGTATTTGGTGCTTTTCTGCGTTGCTGTGTTTTTTAGCGACATCTGCAAGAGTGTCCCTGATTTTTTATTCAACCAAAAATCAACAGACGCGTTCCGGATGCCGGCGATTGTTTCGTCAATTTGTTTCAAATCAGACACACTCAAAGATAAACCTGAAATCTTTTTATTAGCTTGCCTGATAAAATTCTTTAGTCCGTTGGCGTTAACGGTCAATCGGAAATGTTGCGCCACCTTGCCGCCTATTTTACCGTCGGCAAGCCGTATTATCTTAAACGGACGATAATAATTATACAACTTTATAATTTCTTTAAATTGCGCCGCGTCAAAATCATTCTGCCCAGAAACCTTGGCCGCCGTTTCCGCGTATTTGCTGTTATACAAACCGCTAAATTCTGACACACTTGAACTGCTCATCTCTACCCAGACCCAATTATTGACAATTTTATTTATATCAAATGAGCCGGTATTCAGCGTTTCGCCGTTAAAATTTACATCAGCCAAAAAGTAAAACATTTTCCCAACAGTCATTATATTAAAACTGTTGAACTTAACCGAATTATAAGTCCAGCCATCCGCGTTTGCCGGCTCCACAGCAAGCTTAAATTTCACTTTACTTTCTTCCATCGCGTCCCACGCGCCGCTTAATTTTATCTTTGTGCTTGAATCCTTCCAAAACTGAGCATATTCTGCGTTCTTCTTTAACTTCAACCATTTTTTATCCACTGTCTTCTTGTATTCAACAGACCCAGTAAACTCAAACGTCTTGCTGGTTGACAAAATCTTGAATGAATCGCCGATTGTCTGGCTTGGCGTCTTTGCCCAAGCAGGAACCACGATACCCAATGACAGAATCGCTACCAGCGCTGTCATTATCCACGTTCTTTTTGACATAGATAGATGTTAATAAATAAAAATTATTTTTGTTTTGACACGTGTCGCGGTTAGGATTGGGGTGGACATATTTTGTAAGTTAATAAAGCCAAAAAATTTACAATGTTGAAAGTTTGTATCAATCTTTTCACCAATATATACAAAGTATACCAGTTTGTATCATTTATCTACTCTAAATTAATATCGAACTACTCAAATTTTTTGATGAGTTGAACTGCCGAGAAATCCTCGTCAGTTGGGCATCTCGAGTTGTAAAGAAATCCTTGACAACTGAACCCCACAGTTATTAAGAATTTCTTAATAACTGAGTTCTTTGAACTTGTAAGAGATTCTTACAAGTTGACACCATTCACTTTCTGTAATAAATATTCCCAATTCACTGACCCATCCGGTAACTGATAAAACGTAATTTGATTGTCCGGCAGTTTTTTCATATTTGTCATCTAACATTATCCAACTGTGGCGCGGTCAATGTTGGGGTGGACATAAGCGAGAGTTTGAAAAGTTATAAATTATACACGATCAGCTGGCACGTATTTCCTCAAGGAAGGAAAAGCCATCATAACCAAAACTAGTAAAAAAATAATCACGACTGGAACTACAAACAAAAAAGATAATGCAATTCTAAGAAATTTTTTGTTCTTTCGCACACAGAGTAAAAAAGCTGTGCCAGCCCCCAAACAAGCTGTGGTAAATATGATTAAGTACGACAAAATAAATTCCACCAAATCTCCAATTGAAGAATAGTACGAGTACCAAAAGAATACACTAATTTTATCAACAGCGGCAAACAACAAAAAAAGAACAGCAGACGATAACAACACTTTAATCGTAAATTTGAAAACTTGGCGCAACACTGAAAAATCACCCGCACCAATTATCCGCTTAGCGTGCCTCGTGGCCAAGAAAAAACAAATCACCGGTACGACAAAAAACATCATTACCAACTGACAAACTTGCAATATCATGACCTTTGGATCTGGTGCACCAATTCCAATTGCCGACTCGGCACCGTACGCGTAGGCAATTGGGACGATTTTCTCCCAAATCATTTGAAAAAAATTCATATAAAAATATAGTAGGGATTAATTGTGCAGTTTAAAGATTCATTGGGCCATATACTTTATACGGATCGCACTCCGCTTCACTACAACCAAGCTGTCTATTGGACAAATCAAATATCGCCTCATGGCAATCTTTCATCCTGCCAGTACTGAAAGCAGAACTCCCGCCAAACCAAGCATTACCAGTCAGTGAATAGTGATTATTAGGAATGACTTGCATAACTTGTTCCTCACCATATGATAGAAGGCCGTACTTTAGGCCACCAAACTCCACACCAGGATCGCACTTACGAATGGTAGAAACAACCTGTTCACAAGTAATATTATCGCCAACAAAAGGATACTTCTGCGCGGCCACTAAACCATCAAAACCTTGCAAGGTCGCCAATAGATGTGCCTCATCAGTCACATCACTAAATCGCCAAAAAAAGGATACTTCTGCGCGGCCACTAAACCATCAAAACCTTGCAAGGTCGCCAATAGATGTGCCTCATCAGTCACATCACTAAATCGCCAAAAAAAAATTCTTTTTAACTCGAACCTTACGGCCTCAGTTACTTGGCTAAGTTGATTTACTGTAAATTTTTTATTCTTCAACGCTTCAATAAATTGGGAGTATTGGTCTTTCCTGACCACTACCATGTTTGAATCAGTCCGTCCATTAAAATTACCCACTTCGTGATAAAACCACTCTCCCATTTTTACACTGTAACTGATATGAAACACCGCATACTCCACACCCTCTTCTTTGATATCTTCCTTTTCTATCCACACAGGTATAATGTGCTTTTCATAATAATTCTTGTCATCCATTGCAAAAAAATCTTTCCACAATCCAAGTGCCAACTTTTGTTCATCACTCATTACTTGGTCAAGATAAACAACTGATCTTTCTATTTTTTCTTTAGTTTCCTGCATCTTTTTATCCCATTCATGGCACACGGTTTCTACTGACTCCGGATCTTTGGCTTTATAGCATTTGCCATCATATTTAGAATAAGCGCCCCTACCAAAACTACAAGTCTTCACCTGCATCACTTCCTGTTCTTTAAATTCACTGCCAGCGATAAAATATGATACACGATCCAATATCTTTAACATGGTTAAACCCCAAAATACGAAAAATGCGACAATTATTAAAACCCCCACAATAAACGAAATTTTTCCAACTATTTTGTCGTTATTCATAAAAAATACTTTAAGGACTTTAAACTCTGTACAGACGCAAAATTTTGCGTCTCTACTTAATGCACCTCACTCGCCTTCAAGCCAACCCACTCACCCACCACCTCTTTAATATGCGCGACAGTAATCTCGGGTACAATTGAGTCGGACTTGCCCGGCGTAGCTGAGCGAAGCCGGGCGGCGCCGTGCAAGAGAGCGGCCGCGTGGTGATGCGTTCCGCCTTGGACGTTTACCATGGCGGCGGCTTCGTCCATAATGTCAATCGCCTTGTCCGGCAAACGGCGATTTTTGATATATTCTTCGGAAAAACGAGCCGCGGCAGTAATTGCCTCGTCAGTAAATTTTACTTTATGAAAATCCTCATAGCTTTTTTTAACGCCTTGCAGAATTTTGACTGTCTCTGCCACGCTGGGTTCGTCAATTAAAATAATTTGAAAACGACGTTCCATGCTTTCGTCTGGTTTGACTAACTCTGTGTATTCTTTTTGTGTTGTCGCGCCAATGAGCTGTAAATCACCGCGAGCGAGAGACGGTTTAAGAATATCGGAAAACCCAACCGCGCCTTCCGTGCCCTTGGTCTGCATTACTGTGTGAAATTCGTCAATAAATAAAATAATGGTGCGATTTGAGGCGCGAATTTCTTCAATCACATGTTTCACGCGCTCTTCAAATTCGCCCCTATACTTTGTGCCAGCCAAAAGTTCTGACACGCGTAAAGACAAAACGCGCTTATTTTTCAAAACATCAGGCACATCGCCAGTGGCAATCAGTTGAGCGAGCCCCTCCACAATCGCGGTTTTTCCAACGCCCGGCGGACCAGCCATAATCACGTTATTTTTCGTTCGCCTAGTCAAAACCTGTGTTACGCGCATAATCTCTGTTTCGCGTCCGATTACAGAATCCAATTTTCCATCCTTTGCCATTTTAGTTAAATCAATGGCAAACGTGTCTAAATCCCCTGTGCCGTGAACACCGACACCACGTTTCTTAAACATAAAAAGCGTTACCCCAACAATCACAAGAATAACGCCTACCCAACGTAATACTTCAAAAAATGTATAATCCATATGGTATTATTTTATCATAAAACTAATACGCCGGCAACACGTACTTCTTAAATGAAACACTACTATCATCGCGGTTGGCGTAAACGCTGATATGTTCAAAACGAATAAAAGTGTCGTCAACCTTGACATTACGGACATAACAATAATACTCGGCCGCACGGTGGATACGCTGGATTTTTTCCCAGTTAGTCGCGTATTCAGCAAAACCATCATCGCGGGTTCTAGTTTTGACTTCAACAAAACACAACACTCTGCCAAGGCGCGGATCAGCGCCCCAAGCAATTATATCCACCTCGCCTCTGCGAGTCACAAAGTTACGCTCAATAATTTCATAACCCTGCCGAACTAAAAAGAGCGAGGCCTGTCCCTCACCCCAATCACCAAATTCCCTTTTTTCGGTTTTCATACCTGCTTAAACAAGACAAGCCCTTTGTGATAAGGTCCGGCAACAAATTCTTCTTGGATAAACAAATTCTTGCTCCGCGCCCACTTCTTTATTTCATCAAAATTCACCAGCTTATCTTTTGGCGGAGCAAATGACAATGAGTCGCGCGCCCAATCAACCACAACTAACCGCGCTTTTTCTTTCAAAAGGCGAAGTGCTTCATCTAAAATCGCCGAACGATTTTTTGCTTGCCATAAAACATTGATAATAAAACCGGCATCTAGGTTGTGCTCCGGAATGCTGGTGGAGCCGGACTTCTCTAAATCTGACCAAATTGTGTGTACATTCAAAAGGTTTTCCATGGCCGCGCGTTTGCGGACGTTTTCTAAAACATCTTTCAAAATATCTACTGCATAAACCAAGCCCATTTCTCCAACTACCATTGCGCCAGGAAAAACTACGTGGCCAATCCGGCCGCAACCCAAATCAGCGATGTGCATGCCAGAGTGAATTCTTGCTTTATCAAATAACAGATGTGGATCAATGAGTTGATTACCAGAAGTATGCATATTATTTAAGTCCAAACAATCTTCCAAACACATTAATTATGACTTCGCCCAACATCCCCGTCATACCCATCATTGACAAGATAATTATAATAATCCCGATCAATTTGTACATCAATCGCGTACCGCCAGAGGAGCCAAGATGCTGTTCAGCCCAAGAACTTGTACCAAAATTTTGTATAAACCATTCTGTTTTGATAACCAAAAACACGCCTGCTAGAATTATTAAAATGCCAATTACTATGTTCATATACCACGGATTAATTTATCCTGAGCGACTTGTCCTGAGCGAAGCCGAGGGAAGTCGAAGGACATTAATATTATACCACAACTTACAAACCTACACACTTACGCACTTCTTTCATCGTATTCTCCGCCACTGGTTTTGCTTTGTTTGCACCAGATGCCAAAATCTCGTTTAGCTTCCTTGTGTCTGCCAGCAATGCTTTGCGTTTGGCGCGGAAGTCAGCAAAATAATTTGAAATCGCATCGCCAACTGCCTGTTTTAAATCACCATAACGGATTGAGCCGTTCTTTTCTGCTAACGCAAATTTATCTCCTATCTCCTTATCTCCAAATTTGTCTAAAAGCATCAGAAGGTTAGCAACACCAGGCGCCTTATCACCACCGACAGTTGCAGTAACGGCTTTTTTCAATTTCTTCTCAATCACTTCCGGCTCATCACACAATTCAATCACATGCCCCCCGCCCAATGATTTACTCATCTTTTTTTCTGGTTCAAGCAAACTCATTACTTTTGGCACTTTTGTGAGTAGCGCTTCGGCTTCGGGAAAATATTCAGCCTTGCCCGCCGTAGCTTTAGCGAAGGAGGGATATCTCTTGTTAAAATTGCGCGCAATTACGCGTGTCAACTCCACATGTTGCACTTGGTCCTGACCAACTGGCACTAAATTGCCGTGATACAACAAAATATCCGCGGCTTGCAAAACCGGATATGTGTACAAACCTGCGTTTATGTTTTTCGCCTGCTGTCTTGACTTATCTTTGTACTGGGTCATACGCTCCAATTCCATTATCGGCGTAACGCAATTAAAAATCCAACCCAATTCAACATGTTCTTGAATGTGTGATTGGACAAAAAGCGTAGTTTTCGCCGGATCAATGCCAACCGCCAATAATTCCGCCGCAGTGCGCATCACCTGTTCTCGTCTTGTCTCCGCATCCATATTACCGGTGAGAGAATGCAGGTCGGCGATGAAAATATACATCTCGTATTTACCAGAATTCTGCAAATCCACCCAATTCTCCACAGCGCCTAAATAATTTCCGACATGGAGATTGCCGGTTGGTTGAGCACCGGAGACGATGATTGGTTTTGACATAGGTTTTCGTTGTCATTCCGAGCGTAGCGGAGCGAAGCCGAGGAATCCCTTTCCAACGCAAGGAAACATAAATTAAAGTAATACCTTAATTTTACTAGATTCCCCACTAAAAAACAAGAAGCGCAACAATGTGCGCGTCTAAATGTAATCCTTTGGGCGGCGGGAACGCAGAGCTTTCGCCCACGTCCCCGCCGCCCGGCGCCGATGCTTCAACAACCGAGAAATCCAGCAGGCAGAGTGTTGACGACCACCATGGGTTCTGGAATCAGTCGTACCTGAATCGCGCTACCGGCCACCAGCTCTTCGCCGGTCAAATTAATCAACCGGCAATCGCGATCGTCCACTCCCGTCTCTGAGACAACGCGCCCGGAGAGACCGGAGCCGCTTGTTCTCACAACCCACTTCTCCATCCTGCCGCCATCCCAAGCCCAAGCGCCAGTAGGTACACACACCTCAACTTCAAACACCAGACCGCTGTCTTCTTCCTTCTTCAACACCACAGTTCCGTTGTAAAGCATGACTTCCCTCCTCCAAAAGAGCGTTAAACAAAAAACTGCCACAGTCGGGCAGTTAGTTCGCGAAATAAAAACTAAACTCACTGCCCGTCAATAGGCAGTCCACCAGTATACACGTAACATAATACACATAACACGATTCATAATACTTATATTTATTTTGAAATCATTTTTTTTGCTTTTTGTTTTTCGCGCAACTCGCCTGCTCCGCGCTCAACCGTGGCAATGCCGACGCCCAAATCCTTGGCAATTTCACGCTGTGTTTTGCCTTTGGCGAGTCGCTTCAAAATCTGCAACCGGCGGGATAGTTCGTCAAATTCAGATGGCGTGAACAATATATCCAAAAATCTGTGCATGTTCTTGTCAGTCTGAATCTCCGCCAGATTATGGACAAGGTCCTTTTTATAACTATTAGGCAATACCTGCTTCATACTTTATAGATTTTAAGGACTACGATACTCACGTACTAGTACATAGATATTATATCATGGGGTTTAAACACTGTCAAAGCCACGCTGTGGATAACTTAAAGTGGACAAAAAACTATTGACAAATACGACAAAAAAGATTATAAGTAAAGCAGACGAATTTGGATCACAACCAACTTTTTCTTCCCATACCAACAAGGAGGCAAGGTGCGGGAACGCTCGTTCACAAGTAAAACCTTTCCGCTCATGAGCAAAGTGGAGAGGTGTTTTCTATGCTCAAAGAAACCAAACTAACGGAGGATAGGAAGATGAAGAACAAGGTTTACGTCCTCGGGGCAGTCATGACGCCCATGAGGGGTCGCTGGAAGAACCAGACCTACTGGGGACTGGCTCAGATGGCAACCAAGGCGCTTCTCGAACACATGGGGTTGCAGTTCCACATGGGACTCGTGGACTTCGCGTCGTTCGGAATCTACAACGACATGTTCGAAGGGCACGCCATTCCTGAGACGTTCCTGGTTGGACCGCTCGGACTGCACATGTGTGAAGTCGACCGGATCTCCACCGGCGGACAGACAGGACTCGCCACCACTACCCGCGTCTACGACGCGATTGCGTCCGGCCGGCACAAGCTGGGTCTGGCGCTCGGAGTGGAGAAGGCACTGGACAACTTCGACCCGCAGAGCCACAGCCAGACGCCAGCGGTGATCGACACGATCGCCTTCTCCTGGCCGTTCTGGACGCAGTGGCCCCTCGGAGTCACGGCCGCATCGTCCTACGCCCAACGGATCGCGGCCTACCGCGAACGCTTCCCCAAGGATCTGGGAATGGAGGCGAGAGCACGCTTCATCGAGCAGGTGTGCAAGCAGGGCCTCGTGAATCCGCTGGCACAGCGCCACCCGGAGGTCATCACGGCTGACTGGGTGAAGGATTCGCGTGTCATCATTGACGACATCAGGCTCGGTGAGGTGTGCGTATACTCGGAAGGAGCTGTCGCCATTCTGCTCGGCGATGAAGACATGGCCCGCGAATGGTCCAAGGAGACCGGACGCCCCATGATCGGTGTGGCTGGCATCGGCCACGCCTGCGAGTCCACATACGTGGGCCGCGAACCACCGCACATGGACCTCACGATCATCGAATCCGACAAGGTCGCGGCCGAACGCGCCTACAGGATGGCTGGCATCGGCCCCAAGGACATCAAGGTTGTGGGCCAGCACTGCGCCTTCGGACCGCAGGGTCTGATCACGCTGGCCATGATGGGTTTCGCAGAACCCGGCCACGCCCAGGACCTCGTCCTCGACGGAACCATGATGGACGGCGGCACGCTGGTCGTGGACCCCTACGGCGGACTCATCTACGCTGGCCACGCTGTCGGATCGTCAAACATGATGTCCATGCTCGAGGTGTACAACTTCCTGGTCGCGCACCCGGACGCAGAGTTCGGCGCAGTTCATGGAACCGGCGGGGCAGACGCTGTCTACGGCGGCGTTACTGTTCTGCAACAGCTGGCAGAATAAGGAGGACACCATGAGAACACTCACAACTGTAATCCTGAACGCTGCAGCGGAGATGAAGTCGGAAGATACGACCGGAGAGCATGGCGAACCTGTACTCATCCAGCCGCGCTTCTTCGGTGTCCCCCAGATGGTCACGGCTGGTGAACAGAGCCACTGGCTCCTGCCGCTCCGCGACC
>Ga0208373_1003416_pt1 | contig 15638 bp, 15 predicted proteins | sample RifOxyC2_FD_184036 | JGI IMG/M metagenome (GOLD analysis project Ga0208373, IMG submission 184036) | Soil microbial communities from Rifle, Colorado - Rifle Oxygen_injection C2 (SPAdes) | ecosystem: Environmental > Terrestrial > Deep subsurface > Rock core/Sediment | place: Rifle, Colorado...
ATGGCATCGTCGATCAATAGGCCGATAGCAAGCGACAGGGCCATCATCGTCATCACGTTGATCGACATCCCCAGCGCCTTCATGATGATGAACGACGACAGCACCGAGATCGGCAGCGTCACCCCCGTGATCACCGTGGAGCGCCAGGAGTTGATGAAACAAAAGACGATAAGGACTGTCAGTATCCCGCCCAGGATCATGGTCTGCTGGACATCGTCGAGGGATTCCCGTATGAACGTGGAGCTGTCGCGGACGACCGAGATCGTCGTCCCCGGAGGGAGGTCGTTCCGCATCCCCTCCGCCGTCCGTTTGACCGTGTCGGCGACCTCGACGATGTTGGCGCCCGCCTGCTTGAGGATATCCAGCGAGACGGCCGGGACCCCGTCGACGAGGGCCAGCGAGCGCTGCTCTTCGACCCCGTCCCTCACCTCGGCAACCTCCCCGAGGCGGATCGGTCGGCCGTTTTTCACGGTGATCGCCATCTCCCGGAACCCCTCGACGCGCTTGGGCTTTCCCGAAACCCGGAGGCTGACCTCCGTCGCCCCCCGGTTCAAGCGTCCCAAAGGTGTGTTCACATTCTCTGACCTGAGTCCGGCCACGACAGTGTCGATACCGAGTCCAATCGCGTTTAACCGCTCGGGATCGATGATCACATTGACTTCCCGCTTCGCGGCGCCGACCAGGTCCACTTTGCCCACCCCGGCGATCCCCTCGAACCGGCGTTTGATCCTCTTCTCGACAAAAACGGTCAGGTCCCGGGGCGAGAGCGTTTCCGACCGGACGGCGAGCGACACAATGGGCATGGCGTTGAAGTCCAGTTTTTGGATGATCGGCTCTTCGATCCCCTTGGGAAGAACGCCGCGGATGGCGTTTACCTTGGCGCGCGCCTCCTGGATCACCTCGTTGATCCTCTCCTCGAGGCGGAATTCGACGACGACGGTGGAAACCCCCTCGCGGGAGAAAGAGTAAACGTGCCTCACCCCGGAAATGCCGTTGACTGCCTCCTCGAGCCTTTTGGACACCTCGCGTTCCACGCTCTCGGGACCGGCGCCTGGGAACTTCGTCACGATGGACAGAACCGGAATTTCTACGTTCGGATACATCTCGACGGGGAGCCACCGGTACGAAAAGATCCCCAGCGTGACGAGCACCAGGACCATCACGGTCGCGAAGACCGGCCGGCGGATGGAAAGATCGGATAGTATCATGATTTAGCTCCCCTGTTTACCGGCGATGATGAGCATGTCGCCCTCCTTGACGTTGAAGGCGCCCCTGACGACGTAGGTCTCTGCGGCTTTGAGGCCCGCGGTGATTTCTACCCTACCTTCCGTCGCCTGGCCCGTCCGGACTTCGCGGGATATTGCCCGGTCTGCCTCGACGATAAAGAGCTTCGCCCTTCTTCCCGCGACGTCCCAACCCAAGAGGGCCTCACGGGGAACAAAGATAACCCCGCCGCGCTTCCCTGTCACAATCCGTCCCTGAACGAAAAGCCCCCCCTTGAGCTCGCCCGCCGTATTGTTCACCTCCGCGATGACACGGACCGAGCGGTCGGATTCGTTGACCGCCGGGTTGATGAACATCACAGTTCCCTTAAAGGTCCTGCCGGGGAGGGCGTCTGTAGTGAATTCCAACGGCTGATCCCGGCGCAGGGATGCCATCGCGGTCGAAGGAACCGAAACGGTCAGATTCAGGACACGGTTGTCCACAATGTGAAAAAGCGGTTGGTTTGCGCCGGCTTCGCCGACGAGGTCGCCCACGTTCGCCCGCCGTTCGGAGACGATTCCGTCGATCGGGGCCGCGATCCGTCCCTTGGCAAGACGGGTCCGCACCTGATTGAGATCCTCTTCCGCTGCGCGGACCTGGGCGTGCGCCGCTTCGATTCGCGACGCCGCGGCCTCCGCCTCCGACACGGCGTCATCGAGCGCCTGCTGGGTTGCGAGGCCATTTTCCTTGAGTTTTTTCATCCGCTCGAGTTCGCGACGGGAGCGGTTATCCGCAACCCTGGACTGGAGCTCGAGCGACTTCGCCGACCCCAGAGCGGCCTCGGTCCGCTTGACAAACGACTCCTGCTCGCGGATGTCGATCCTCGCCAACGGCTCCCCCTTCTTTACCCGAACCCACTCCGTGACATAGACTTCGCGGACCAGACCCGCCACTTCGGATTTGACGTCCACCTCGAACTTGGGGGCGAGTGTCCCCGTCACATCGATCCCTTCGGTCAGGGCGCCTGCCGCGGCCACCGAAGTCTCCACGGCGACGGGAGGACGCGCGACCTCGGGAGTCGCCTTTTTTGCAGCATCACCCCCCTTGGAACAGGCCGCGGTCAGAATGACCAGCGCCCAAACGAATACAAACAGCAGAATCCGCTTCATACACTGTTTCCCTTTCCTTTATCGTTCTCGGCCGCCAGGCCGTCAAATACCATATTCAGTAGCCGTTTTAGCGTGTTACGGTCGATCCTGGACGTCTGGCAGCAGATCTGATCCTCGATCGCAATCTCCACGGTCCCGAGGATGATCCAGGCCATGTCTCCGGCGTTTCCCGGCCGGAATTCGCCCTGTTCGATCCCTTCCTTGAGGAATCGTGCAATGAGATCGTGATATCGCTGATGGTAGGCGTCGAAGTCGAAATAGGGAGCCTCCCCCGGCGGACCAAAATAGACGGCGTGCATCAGGCGGATGAAATCCAGATCCTGCCGGACATAGGCAAAGCCTTTATCCAGCATCGCCGTGAGCCGCTTCCGGACGCTCCCCTCCCCCTTCCGGTAGACATCGACCACCGCTTCGAGACGGCCGAAGTGCGTCCGCATCAGCTCGAGAAAGAGGCCCTCCTTGCTCCCGAAGTAGTAATAGAGGACCGGTTTCGTCACACCGGCCGCCTCGACGAGCTCCCGCACCGTTGTCGCGGAATAACCCCGCTGGGTGAACAGCGTGAGCGCGGCCTCCATGAGCTTCTCCCGGAGTTGTCCCTCCGGTTTCGCCTCCGGCGCTTCTGGTTGTAACGTAGCGTCTTCCCGCTTTCCTCTTCGCTTCCCCGGCGCCGCCGGACTTTCCAGTGTCGCCGGATGCTTATCTTTAGTCATGACCAATACCCCTTATTCGATTCTACCGACCGGTAGGTATACTATCTGCCTCCGGTTGTCAAGAAAAAAATACAAAAAAATATACCACCCGATAAGTATCGGACAACTGCATAATCCCAGCGTCCGTCACATCCCTCGACATTAACGGCATTGACCCAGCGCCGGGCGGCTGCGGCCTTGACTTCGGCGAGAGGGTCAAAACCTTTCGTTTCCAGGCTCAGATGACAAGGTTCTCCGTTTTTCAGGCAGATGATGAAGTCGGGCATATAGTCGTGCATCTGGCCGTTGTACAGATAGAGAATAGCGAAACCGAGTCCGGCGTTCTTGGCGAAGGCCACCGTTGCCTGATGGGCATCGATGTAATATGCGGCGGCCTGCTCCCATTTATTCGTATCGGCGGCATGGATGTGCCAGCGTTTCTCCCTCTGTTTCCCCCCGCCGTCCGGATTGGCCTTGAAGGGAATGACATCGGAAGGGTCTCTGGAGACCTTGGCGACCTCTTTGGTGAATTTTTCGTCCTCTCCCAGATCATAACCGCCCGGATAATTCGCCGATGGATTCAGGACGACGTTGGAGAGGTCCCATTCCCGGTGCTGGTCCCAGGGTGAAAAGACGACTTTATTTATGACTTTCTTTTATTACTATGCGGTGAGCACGATGACAGTCCGTCAAGAGTTCTTCCATGTCCATGTCGATGAAGGGTATTCCGAGACGGGAAGCGAACTTCACAAATTCGAAGCGTTCCATATCCAGATATTCCGTTGACTTGCCGCTGGAAAGCTTGCCCAGCCGGTAAAGCTTCAGTATGTCTGATGGAGAAAATTTGTTTCTTTTCATCTCTTAAACTCGATTTATTGCCGAATTGCATCAGATGCTTTACGACTCTTCCAATAACCGGGACGTCTACTTCCATGAACGACGGCGACAATAACCAAGTGTTCCTCATAAAATGCGTATACCAGGGAAAAAGGAAAGCGCCTGACCATGATGCGACGGTATTTTCCACGATAGGCGGGCCATCGTCGCGGGTAATCGGCAATCAGGCGCAATGACCTTTTGACTTCACTTTAAAAGATATCGGCCACATGGGCGCCCTTGCCATAATACCAGGCATATGAGGCCGCATATTCATCCGACGCTTCCGGATGAAAGAGGATGTCATTTGGGGTCGGCATGGACCAGCCTCAAGGCTTTTTTCCGGACCTCCTCCCACGCCAACGGCTCCACGATCCCCTGCTCCAACTCAGCGCCTCTTCTCTCGATCTCCATGGCCCATGCCTGATCCGCATCCGCGTCTTTTTCCGGATCCAGTGTAGCGAGCAGTCCATCGATCAGCAACGCCCGTTCCGTATCGGGAAGCGCCATTGCCTCCTTCATCAAGGCTTCCGCACTTCTACTCATAAAATCCTCCTGTCTATCCTTCCGTTCTATTCTTCCGTCTCTTTCAGATCCTTGACGACCAGGAGCTCGTTGCCCCGGTCGTCGATGACCTTGACAGCGATTTTACCACATTCCCCCGCAGGAAAGGGAGCGCTCTTCGTTCCAGCCAGGTGGTCCCAGGTTCTAAAAATGGAAATGTACCTATCTGATAGACCGAAGGGGGCAATCTGTCAAGCAGAATCGGGGGGATGGAAGAATGGGGGTTGAGGCGCTGGGTTAGTTGATTCTGGGATTCGCGGCGGGCGAAGATGGCTTATTTATACCGGACCAATTCCGAAGACCAGAACACGATCAGCGCTGCGACCAATATGAAAACCGATGAATTGATGATGAACGCCGCGGGCGCGCCCCAGAGACTCACTTCATAGCCGGTCAGGAGAGCCCCGAAAGAAAGGGTGCTGATCGCAAAGGCGCGGGCGCCGGACACCCTGCCCCGCATTTCCTCGGCTGAGCGCATCATGAGCAGGGCCTGGACAAGCGCCATGGATATCCCCTGAGCGATTCCTGCAGCAATGAGCAGTGCCATGGAAACGAAAAAAGAGCGTGAATACGACAAGGCCACTAAAATCAACGGCCAGGCCATTACGGCGCCGACGAGGAATCTCCCCCGGTTTGCGGATTGCTGTAAAGACCCGACAGCCAACGATCCGATGACGGCTCCCAGACCGGCGCCCGCCATGAGCTGACCGAAACCCATGGCGCTCACCCCGAGAATGTCGCGGGCGAATATCGGCATCAATGTATAGATATACGGGAAAATAAACAGGTTGACCATGGCCGCCATGACGACCAGCGAAAAAAGCAACCTGTCCCCCCTGATGTAGCGCAGACCGGAAAGGAGCTCCTTCCAGATAGAAATACGGCCCCCCGGGCAGGCTTTTTCCTCAATCTTCAAGGGGAGGAGGGTCATGAACGAAAGCGAGAAGCCGAAGGCCATCAGGCCAAAACAACCGGTTGCTCCGATGATTTCCAGCAGGCCGCCGCCGATGAGCGGACCCACGACACTGGTGACCCCGCCGGCCACCTGCATGAGCGAGATCGACGACAAAATATGATGGTCCTTGACTATGCCGGCCGCGATGCTGTACCGGGCCGAGAAGTCAAATGAGTAGCATAAGCCGCCGATAAACGTGAACAGGAACAGGTGCCAGACCTCGATTCTCCCCGAAGCAAACAATACCAATACGGTCAGCGAGGCCATACCGTAGATCACTTGCGCCGCCATGAGGACGAAACGCCGATTGGTGCGGTCACAGACGGTGCCGCAAAAGGGCCCTATCACCATCGAAGCAAAGCGGCAGGCGCCCAGTAGGCCAACCAGGAAGGGGGAATTCGTCAATTCGAGCACAAGCCAAGCGCCCACCACGGTATCGATCCACCGCCCTACCCACGCACACAGCCCGGATGCCCAGAGCAACCGGAATTGAGGATACCTCAGGGCCGGTAAGAATATGTGCCGCTCACCGCCGATGCCGAGCGATTCAGTCACTGGTCATGCCTTGCTTTGTATCGATCCCGTAGGTCGGAATCTTCTTTCGCCACCACGCTTCCGGCGAAAGGGGTTTGCCGTATCCGAGCATTTTATCGAGTTTCACCAGCAAGCGGTTGAACAGCGTGGTTCGCCTGATGACGGCCTTTACCGTCCGGTGAAGAAGGGTGTTCGGTTTGTTCCAGGGGCAAACCGGAAGACAGATTCCGCAGCCGCCTCCCGTCGACTCGGCATAGGCCCAGCAGGTGGGCCACCGGCCGTGCCAGGTTTTATGGCCCGGACTGACCCATTCTCCCGGTCTTTCAAAACTGGCTTCCGGGTCTTTGCTGATCGCATCCACGGGACAAGCCCCGACGCATCGGTCGCAGACCCTGCAAAACGCTTCGATGCCGAAATTCTGCGGCTGATCCAGTTCCAGGGGCAGATCCGTGATGATTTTACATAACCGGACCATCGTCCCCAAATCCGGATTGATCACCTTGTCCGCGCGGCATTGCTCGCCCAATCCCGCCTCGATCGCGAAAGGACCATTGGGGGCGGTATCGTTAGCGGAAGGAATGGCCGTATATCCCAGGGCACGAATAAATTCGGCCATATGGCCCAGAAGCAGGTCGATTCGCGAATAGGTGAACAGGGGCGCCATCGAACAAACCGGGTTGGGCGCACAGTTGAAGGCGTCGTACGGCATGTGCAGGAGAAAGACGATCACATATCGGCATTTTTCCGGGATGACGCGTTTCCCGTCGGTTTCGTAAGGCAGGTCGACATCTTCGAAGACGATTTCCTTTCCGTCGCAATCCCGGCTGTAGATATGGCGTTTGTCCAGGCCGGTGATGCCCGCCCGCGCCGCGCCGAACTGGATCCCCGCTTGTTTGATGATCTGCGCCGCTTCCTGCGGACTGCCGCCGAAACGGGGTACGCCCAATTTTTCCGGGGTCAGCAGGCCATCGGTGAGCGGCTTCCATGATCTCAGCCTGGCGTTGGGGATATTGGGCCCGAGACAGATCTGCGGCGATTCGCTTCCCGCCTGTCCGGCATTCGCTCCCCCCACCGGGGTCAGGGGTGTCTGTATGTTCAAGCGGACGCTTTTTGCAGCGGAGTAGAGGGCCATATCCTTCAGGGTTTGGCCGGGTGTGTTCTTCTCGAGCCCCTCGATCATTCTTTTGTGGGCTTTGGCTCGGAGTCTGGCCTGGTGTCCTTCGGTAAAATACTGTTCGTAGTACAGGGACGATTTGCGCTTGTCGAATCGGCCGTAGGTTCGATCGTCGATGAGATCGATGAGAGGACTTTTGAATGCATGGCCCTCCTTTGCTTTTTCCGCACCGGTCGCAGGTTTTTCAGATGGCCGGGGTTTCGAATCGTTCATTTTGCAAACCTCGTGGGTCAGGGTATCAGAACGTCCTTGTGCGTCAAGCGAATATTGGCTATACAAATAGGCAAGCCGTCTGCTTTGCGCTTCGAGAGGATGATCAGCCGAGCGGCGGGCATTGCGAAATCAATGGGGCGATCGTCATGAAGCTGACCCGGAAGGAATTCGACAAAGCGGTCCTGCGCGCCTACAATCGTATCCCGGCGGAGATCCGGAATCGGATGGAGAACGTTGTCGTCACCGTGAAAAAGCGTCCCTCCGGAAAAATGCTCCAGGAGTTGGGATATCCCCCGAACGAGCCGATCCTCGGCCTTTACGACGGGGTCGCTCTACAGGATCATTCCTTTTTCTCATCTCCTTCCCTCCGTCCGGATACGATCACCGTCTTCCAGGAGCCCCTGGAGGAGATGTGTGACAGCCTCGCCGAACTGGAACGCGAAATCGAGATCACCGTCGTCCATGAGGTTGCCCATTTCCTCGGAATCAGCGATGCACGTCTGGAGGAACTGGGATACGGATGAAAGGGAAGAGAAAGAAACGTCCGCCGCAGGGAAGACCCCTTTCGCGGCGGACGTGATGATAAATACCGGTTTCGCTTAGTACCTGCCGCGACCACCGCCGCCGCCACTGCCACTGCGCCCGCCTCTGAAGCCGCCGCCTCCGCCCGGGCCTCGGCCGCCTCCGTCCCGACGCGGACCGCTCGACTCCGTCTTCGGCCGAGCCTCGTTCACGGTGATCGTCTTGCCATCGAGGTCGCCCCCGTTGAACTTCTTGATTGCCTCCTGGGCGCCCTCTTCCGTCTCCATCTCGACAAAGCCGAAGCCCCTCGATACACCTGAAAATTTGTCCTTGATGACCGACACCGATGCGACCGCTCCCGCTTCAGAGAAATTGTTCTTCAGGTCCTCTTCCGTCACCTTCTGCGACAGGTTTCCTACATACAAATTTTTGTTCATGATTCGCCTCCTTAAGTGTTTGCGATATGTCCTCTCATCCTGTTTTGGCGAGAAACGGGATGGTTGAAGGTCATGCTCATGCCGCGCAGCGCCCTGCCGGAACATGAAGTTTTCCAAAGAAAAACCGCCGAGACTCTGAAGAGTCTGGCGGTTCACTCACGCTTCAAAACTTCTTATGTCTCGTTTCGCCGGCCGACCCCTGGACGTCCGCCTCGCATCCCCCGGCATTTATATACATTTACGCTGAGCGTGAAAAGAAGTCAAGGCATTTCTCCAAGTAGGCAGACGGTTTTTCGGTCAGGATCTTCGCTTCAATCCGAACGGGGTACGTTTTTAAGTCCCGGCCTTTCCGATAACAATTAATCCTTGACTTTCAATAAGAGGGAAAGTACATAGCCAATTACAATAAGTTTGGATGAAGACATTATGATGCATGAGGGCAGCCACCAAGATATTTACGGACCACGGAGGTTTCATTGCTTTCTGTCATTGTGCGAATCCGACTTAAGGGATTATTTGAGAAAGGAGGATGCAAGCGATGTCAGAAGGTAAAGTGAAGTGGTTCAATGAGCAAAAAGGCTTCGGGTTCATCGAGAAGGATGAAGGCGGCGATGTGTTCGTTCATCACAGCGCCATTCAAGCCGTTGGCTTCAAAACGTTGGCCGAGGGTCAGCGTGTCAGTTTCGAAGTCAAGCAAGGCCCCAAAGGGCCGGCAGCGGAAAACGTAAAACCCCTATAAACATATCGAGACAGTCAATCACCGAAGAGGCATTCCAGTCCATGAAAATGGCAACGGGGTGCCTTTTCCTTTTTCCCTGACTGCACGTCGGGACTTACAGCGGGGTTCGTTTTTGCCCACATACCCCGCGGTAAGCCGCGGGGTATGCGCTCGCAACGGATTCAGGTTTCTATCCAGTTGCGGGAGCGCTCCAGCGCCCGCTTCCACCCCCGCATCAGCCGCTCGACGCGCTCCCGGCTCATATCCGGCAGAAACCGTCCCTCCACGGGCGTCGGGTCGCCGATCTCCGAGATGTTTTTCCAAAAGCCGACGGCCAGACCTGCCAGAGCGGCAGCGCCCAGGGCCGTCGTCTCGAGAACAGGGGGTCGCACAACCGGAACACCGGTGATGTCGGCCTGGAACTGCATCAAGGTGTCGTTCACCGCGGCGCCGCCATCGACGTGCAATTCCCCGATGCCGATCCCGGAATCTGCCCGCATGCATTCCAGCAGATCCGCCGACTGATAGGCAATGCTCTCCAGGGAGGCTCGGGCAATGTGGGCGGCCTTGGTCCCCCGGGTAATTCCCACTATGGTCCCCCGGGCATAGGGGTCCCAGTGGGGTGCGCCCAAGCCGGTAAAAGCCGGCACCATATAGACGCCATCGGTATCCGCCGCCTGACAGGCCAGCGCTTCCACGTCGGCCGACGATCCGATAATGCCGAGTCCGTCCCGTAACCACTGGACGACCGCGCCCCCGATGAAAACACTCCCCTCAAGGGCATAGTCGGTCCTCGCTCCGATCTTCCAGGCCACGGTGGCGAGCAGGTTGTTGGCCGACACGACAGGGGTATTGCCGGTATTCATCAGCATGAAGCATCCCGTGCCGTAGGTGTTTTTCACCATTCCCGGCGCCGTGCACCGCTGACCGAATAAGGCCGCCTGCTGGTCTCCGGCGGCGCCGCCGATAGGAATTCCGGCAGGAAAGGCCGGAGTATGCGTTTCGCCGTAGACCTCGCTCGACGCGCGGATCTCCGGAAGCATTTTCCGGGGAATATCCAGAATCCGCAGAAGTTCGTCATCCCAGTCGCCCGTGTGGATGTTGCAGAGCATCGTCCGCGAGGCGTTGGAGAGGTCGGTCACGTGCCGCTCCCCGCCGGTGAGGTTCCAGATCAGCCAGGTGTCGACCGTCCCGAACGCCAGGCTCCCCTCCTCCGCCATCCGACGGGCGCCGGGACAATGATCGAGGATCCAGGCGACCTTCGTCCCGGAAAAATAGGCGTCCGGGACAAGACCCGTTTTCTCCCGGATCAAGGGCCCCATCCCCTCCGCTTTGAGCCGGTCGCAGACGTCGGCGGTCCGCCGGTCCTGCCAGACGATGGCGTTATGGATCGGCCGGCCCGTCGCACGCTCCCAGACGATTGCCGTTTCCCTCTGGTTCGTGATTCCCAGAGCGGCAATATCCCCTCCGTTCAGACCCGCCTGTTTCAGAGCCAGCAAGGCCACACATACCTGGGACTCCCATATCTCGCGGGGATCGTGCTCCACCCAACCCGGCCGGGGATAGATCTGGCGGAACTCCTTCTGGGCCGAGGCGACAATCCGTCCGGCGGCATCGAAAATGATCGCCCGGGAACTGGTCGTCCCCTGATCCAGTGCAATGACAAAAGACATGGGAACCTCCTGAAAGAATGAGACCCGATCAGCGGGGCGCCTCCGAGGTCGCGGCGATGACCGGGACGGGTAAGTTCTGGGTGATTTATACCGCAGACATCCGCTCTTGTCGAAAGAATTCCTTCGAAACCGGATTTTCCAGGAAACAGTTGCCGAACGCGTAAATTCCATGTATGTAGGAGCCCTATTTTTTTACGAAGTCGACAAGGAGGAAGCAGATGAGTGTAAAGCAATGGGACAAACCACCGGAGATGCAGATCGATCCGGAAAAGCGGTATCTTGTCACGATGGAGACCACACGGGGGAGCATCGAGCTCGAGCTCGACCCGAGACATGCACCAAAGACCGTCAATAATTTTGTATTTCTCGCAGGCGAAGGTTTCTACGACGGCGTCGCGTTCCACCGGGTCATCGGCGATTTTATGATCCAGGGAGGCGATCCGACCGGCACGGGACGGGGTGGGCCCGGATACCGGTTTTCGGATGAGTTCGAGGGAAACCCACTGATCCACACCGCCAAGGTGATCTCGATGGCGAACGCCGGACCGAACACGAACGGGAGCCAGTTTTTCATCACCCACTCGCCGCAACCGCACCTGAACGGAAAGCACACGGTTTTCGGGAAAGTCGTCAAAGGGCAGGATGTCGTGGATAAGATCGAGCAGGGCGACTCGATGACACGGGTATCGGCGAGCGAAATATAGTAGGGCTGTCGATATCCCGGCGCCGATATGGATTGACGGAGGCATCGTAATCCCATGAAGGTAATGGTTTTGACAGGCCCTTCCCGCTTTTCGGAAAATCCCGCGCCGCTTGTATTGGCCGAGATGCCGAAACCGACGCCGGGTGACGGGGAGATCTCGATTGCGGTCTCGGCGTGCGGCGTCTGTCATACGGAGCTGGATGAGATCGAAGGGCGGATGGAGCCGCCGGCCTTCCCCGTCGTTTTGGGGCATCAGGTCGTGGGAAAGGTTGCCTCCCGGGGGCCCGGCGCCGGACGTTTTCGGATCGGCGACCGGGTGGGTGTCGGCTGGATCCACCGGGCATGCGGGGTCTGCGACGCCTGCCGCAGCGGAAACGAGAACCTCTGCCCACGGTTCCAGGCGACGGGTCGTGATGCGAACGGCGGCTATGCGGAGTTCATGACGGTCCCGGAGGCCTTCGCTTACGATATCCCCGGGATCTTCTCCGATGCGGAGGCGGCGCCGCTCCTCTGTGCGGGGGCGATCGGCTACCGGTCGCTCCGTCTGACCGGCCTCAGCGATGGACAGTCCCTCGGCCTCACCGGCTTCGGCGCATCGGCGCACCTTGTCCTCAAGATGGTCCGCCACCGGTTCGCCCGCACAAAAGTCTTTGTCTTCGCCCGGAGCGGGCGGGAACGCGCATTTGCCCTGGAGCTCGGCGCCGTCTGGGCCGGAGCGGCTGAGGAGGCGCCGCCGGAGAAGCTCCGCGCCGTCATCGATACGACACCCGCCTGGAAACCGGTCGTGGAAGCGTTGAAACATCTTGCCCCCGGAGGGCGCCTCGTCATCAACGCCATCCGGAAAGAGGAGAGCGACAGGGACGAACTCCTGCGTCTGGATTATCCCGCACACCTCTGGCTGGAAAAGGAGATCAAGAGCGTCGCCAACGTCACTCGTCGCGACATCTCGGAATTTCTCTCACTCGCGGCCGAGATCCCGCTCCGGCCCGCGGTGGAAGAGTATCCCCTGACGGACGCCAACCGGGCCCTTGCCGAACTCAGGGAAGGCAAGATCCGCGGGGCGAAGGTCCTCCGTATCGTATGAAGCGCACATGCCTTAAATGTCTTATCTCCTGAAAGTCTCATCCGAGCTTTTTTCTTTTCATATTAACTTTCAAGTGTTAATGGTAATATACTAGCTGGCAAGATCTGTTGCACCGGAGATAGCGATGAGAAAAAATCTGGCGATCATTATACTCACGGCGGTGGCTTTGCTCGCCATCTTTTTCCTCGTTTTTTACATCCACCAGACAAACAAGGAAGATTTTCTCTCCAAATTCAACGAGAATCAACTCCAGATTGCCCGGCAGACCGTCATTCAAATCGGATCGTACCTCCGTTCGCGTTCCCATGATCTCCTAAGGCTTTCTTCGTCAGCCGCACTGCAGGACACTGACGGGAAAGGGATGGCAGCCGGTATCCGTTCGAACTTCGAACACCTAAAGATGGTTAATGTTAAGGAGGTCTCCCTTTTCGACGCGAAAGGCACCGCCGTCTATTCCACGACCGCAACCGCCAGGGGAGAAAATCATTCCCACGATGACTTCTTCTCCTGGGCAAAGGACCCGACAAACAGGGGGTCGGTCAGGATTGGATACGAGAAGGCGAAAGGACAGCGTATATCGGCGATTTCGGGAAGCCATGCTTCCACCCATACCGGGGTTTTCCTTGTCACCCCCTTGTATCGGGAATCCAAAGCCGACAGTAGACAAGTGCGGAGAGGAAAATTTGCCGGCGCTCTGATGTTCAAGGTCGATCTGAAGGGAATGCTTGCCGATCGGTCGCTCCTGTTCGCCCCGGTGATGAAATCACACAGTATATGGATCATCGATCGGGATGGAACGGTTTTGCTGCAATCCGAGCACCCGGAGATGGTCATGAGAAACATCCGGGAAAAGGATGCGACATGCAATGAATGCCATGCTTCCTTCGACTACGCCGAGACAATGCTCGGGAAAGCGGAAGGCGTCGAGGAATACCAACTGAACGGAGGCCCTAAGAAGACCGCGGCCTTTGCTTCGATGTCCTTCAGGAACGCTTTGTGGACCGTTGTCGTGAACGCGCCGTTGGACGAGGTGACGGCGTTCGTGCGGGAAGACCTCAAAGAGACCTTATTGCTCCTGGGTCTGCTGCTGTTCGTCATGGGCATCGCCTTTTTCCTGGCGTACCGAAACTACCGCGAGAAAGCGGACCACGAGACCGCGATCAATGCATTATTGAACACCTCGCTATTGAATATCCCTCTTGAAGAGCAATTGTCCAGGATGTTTGAGATCATTGTTTCCATTCCCTGGCTCAAAGTGGAGGCAAAAGGATGTATCTTTCTGGTCAAAGAGAAATCCGCTGCGCTGGTCATGGTGGTCCAAAAGGGTCTGCACCCGGCGTTGGCGGCATTATGTGCGGAAGTACCGTTTGGCCGCTGTATCTGCGGCCGGGCCGCCCTGACCGGAGAAATCGAGTTTGTCGACAGCGTCGATGAGTGCCACGACAATCTATTCGAGGGTGTTTCTCCGCACGGTCACTACTGTGTTCCGATCAAGTTCCACGACAAAGTACTCGGGGTGCTGAATCTGTATGTGAGAGCTGGGCATCGCAGGGATCACAGAGAAGAGGAGTTTCTCAAAGCGATAACGGATGTGATGGCCGGTACCCTGGAGCGCAAGCAGATGGAGGAGGAACGCGAACAGGGGGTAGACCGGTTACGCAAAGCACTGGGGGGAACCGTTCGGGCCATAGCATCGTTGGTTGAAACGCGAGATCCTTATACGGCAGGGCACCAGCGAAGGGTTGCGGATCTCGCCCGGACCATCGCGACCGAAATGGGCCTGGAAAGCGACCGGATCGAAGGTCTGCGCATCGCCGGCATGATCCACGACATCGGCAAGATCGCTGTTCCTGCGGAGATTCTCAGTAAACCGACGAAACTGACTGAGATAGAATTCAGCCTGATCAAACATCACGTCCAGGCCGGGTATGACATACTCAAAGACATCGAATTTTCCTGGCCTGTCGCCAGGATAGTTCTTGAGCATCACGAGAAGATGAATGGTTCCGGCTATCCGCAGGGACTCTCCGGAGACCGTCTGCTCATCGAATCCCGGATTATTGCCGTGGCTGATGTGGTAGAGGCTATTGCTTCCCACCGCCCCTACCGACCCGGGTTGGGGATTGATAAGGCTCTTGATGAGATTACCAAGAACAGGGGTACCCTGTACGACGCTGAAGTGGTGGATGTATGTCTGAAGCTCTTTCAGGAGAAGGGGTTCTGTTTCAATTGATCGGAGGCATTTCTAAATAGGTCTCATATACCACCTCTCTTTCTTCCTAACGGACACCGTTTGTTATTAAAGGGGCATCATATGAAAGATCCATCCAGGGCAAATCAAAAACTGATCGAAGAGATATCAGCCTTAAAGCATAGAATCCAGGAACTGGAACACTCGGAATCTGGACGCAAGCAGGCGGAGGAAGCGTGTCAGGATGCAGAAGCACGCTATCGCGCATTATTCGAGCAATCACCCAATGGCATCCTTCTGATGGACACTGAAACAGGAAAGACCGTCGAGGCGAATGAAACCACATACAAGCAATTGGGCTACACCCGTGAGGAATTTGCTGCTCTGAGAATCTCTGACTACGAAGCGTTGGAAAACCCGGAGGACACTGCAAGGCATATACAAAAAGTAATGCGCGATGGAAGTGACGATTTTGAAACCCTGCATCGCACCAAGAGCGGCGAGATCAGAAATGTGCATGTGTGGGTAAAGTCGGTTCGCTTGAGTGATCGCAGTTTTTTCTACGCGATTTTCCAGGACATCACTGCGGAAAAGCGAGCGGAGGAGGGACAGCGCCGAAACCGGGAAACGGCCGAGCGGCTGGCCGAGGAGATGGCCGTCATCGCGGAAATCGGACGGCTCATCGGCTCCACGCTGGACATCGCCGAGGTCTACGAATCGTGTGCCTTGCAGGCGCAAAAGCTAGTTCTTTTTGACAGGCTCAGTGTCGACCTGAACAATCCTGATGAGGCGACATTCACCGTTACCTATGTGTCCGGGTCCGATATCCCCGGGCGAAGACCGGGAGATACGGTTCCGATAGCGGGGACGATCTCCGAAGCCATCTTGCACAAGCGGACCGGCCTGCTCATCAACACGGCGGGCGTCGAAGAG
>Ga0208373_1003417_pt1 | contig 15636 bp, 23 predicted proteins | sample RifOxyC2_FD_184036 | JGI IMG/M metagenome (GOLD analysis project Ga0208373, IMG submission 184036) | Soil microbial communities from Rifle, Colorado - Rifle Oxygen_injection C2 (SPAdes) | ecosystem: Environmental > Terrestrial > Deep subsurface > Rock core/Sediment | place: Rifle, Colorado...
TTTTATCTTTCATAGTTATTCGAAAAGGCAGGCTCCTTAAAAAGGAAAAATACTCCTACAATTAAGATTAATCTTTAATGTAGGTTACAGGTATTATACAATACATCTAACTCGAGATCAGCGCAACAACAGAAAGTAACAGAAACAACCTTGTATAGACAGGGGTAAAAGAAGTAAACTAGGGATTAATTACTATATATTATGCAAAAACTGTTTGGAGACCAACTTAGAGAAGAAAGAAAAAAACAGGATCTAACAGCTGAAACGATTGCGAGAGCTTGTGGAATTTCCCGTAGTTATATAACCCTTATTGAAAGTGGAAAGCGCCAACCAGGAAAAAAGATCTTGCCCAAAATTGCCGTAGCGCTCCATTTGAATACATCAGTAGTTCTCGATTGGTATTTGGTTAACATTAGATTATCATTAGTGGAAGGTATTTAGCTGATTAAAGTAAAAGATTTAATGCCAGTATGTTCTTTAAGAAAACTAAGCTGGAGTTCCAAACTAGGCTCGACAAGAGGTCTTAGGTTCGAGCAAAGTACGGTCACCAGCTCATAACCGGACTACTCCGGACCTTTCTTCGTTTTTACCAAGACAACCTGCTTTCTCAAGTTCGAACTTACATTTATATGATTTTGGCATTAGCCTGGAAAATTTTTAGACGGTGAACGGAATAGAACCTATAATTGATATAATGTTGGTATGACCGGTGTGTTTGAGTTTATTGAACTCTATTTAATAAGAGACTTGGAATCGATGAGGTCTATAAAATCAGAAGATGGACTGGGCAAATGTGGCTATCAAATGATGATGAGCTTGTGTTCTGCTTGCGAAATCTTAGGATCACTTGAAAGAAATCAGTTCAGTAAATCTGGAGGAAATGAAAGGTTTAAATTTTTCCTAGAAAAACATCTTGTTGAGTACGTCCCTAGTTGGGAAATACTCTATTATTTTATTCGCCATCGAGTAGCTCATGATTTTATTACTCCTCCTGGAATAGCAATTCGTTTGAATAACGACAGAAGTCGTCACTTAGGAATGATGGATGATTGGTTTGTTGTTGACGCATATGTTTTCATGGATGATTTCATCTCTGCATATAAACGGATTAAAGTGCGATATGAAGAAGATGTTATTTATAAAAAATTATTAGACGAGGGTTATCAACTACTTATTCAATTTGTTAAAGAGAGAAGTAATGAATTAAGAGCAAAATTAACACAAGCTCAACTAAAATCTTTACCATACCCAGATGAATATCTAGTAAACGATAGAGATGTTGCCGCTCCTAGTGGTGCTATGTTTGAGTTTGACTACTCAAACATAACTAGAATTCCCGATGATATGTTGGAAAAAATGAATATAAGCATACAGACTACCCAGGCGAGTGGCGCTTCCGGTTCCAAAATAAGTGGCGATGATTTGAAGGTTTTAAAGAAATAGACAGTTGTTATTTTGACTTTTCCTTAAGCTCTTTAAGTTCCTGTTCAATTTTTTCTGCTTTCCTCATGACCACTCCATAAACCAGAATTAATGGAATAATGGTGCTAACTATTTGCCCTACTTCATCATCTCTCATGCAAGAAATGTTTTTTTCATAAGTCATCTTACCCTCAATTATTCTCCAATAGACTTCAAGAGCAATGTAATTAGGATGGGTGAATTCAGAGAAAAAGTCGTATCTCTCTAAAATGTAATCATTATTCTTGGATCCTATAGCTGTTAATTCCTCATTAAGCAGTTTATTTTCCTCTCTTACATAGTCCGCTGAGTGAAAAATTTGAGGAGCTCTGGAAAAAGTGGTTTTCCCGGACATTGTTATTGTATTTTGTCCCATTGTTGCTATATAAAGTAATTTCCAAACTGCAGTGTGATCGGTTTTCTTGCTTCTAACTTTATGGACAATATATGCCAGTCCTCCAATTGTTTCTATGCAAGAACGAACCACACTAGCTACTTCAGGGTTTTGGGTGTTAATTCCTAAAATCAGCATATGAAGCTGATGAATTATTTTTAAATGGATTATGTTTACATAATGGGAAAAATGATGATATAAGTCTGTACTTTTATCACCTGTTGGCTCCGGAGGAGTAACTATTTTTCTTCTCTTTTTTAACTGCTTATAAAGGCTATCTAATTCAGCAAGCTGTTTCTTAAAGGCTGGATATCTTAGTAAAGTTTTTTTCATTTCTTAACGCTCTCTTTTTAATTATCGCTTGTTTGATCAAATGGTCAAAGAGGTTGAACAAAGCAAATACTTGCTCAAAAGCCTGCTCATTTGTTAAACGCACCCCATATTCTTTGAAGGCTATTTCTTTAAATTCGTCTATTTCTTCTTTAGTAAAGAAAGTCCGACCATTTTCATCTATATTACCAGGACTATGCCTCTTTATCATGATAGCTCGGAGTATATCACTCGACGAAATGATCTTATAATTGAAGAAAGCTCTTAATACTTATATGGCTCTTTAGAGCACTAAGTTGTAGAATTAAATCTGGAGTAACTAAGTCTCGCAGGTTCGAGCAAAGTACGGTTACCAGCTCATAAAGTGGCAGAAATAACTAGATATTTTCTAGGAAATTATATTAACAGCATGAAGATTACCCTCTATCGAGCATCAAGTGATGATCCTTTAGAAATTCCAGACAAGGGTGTGTATGGTGATCAATACGCTCTGTGTCAACTTGCCGATCGTGCGAAGCCAAGATATGCTCGAGGCCGTTTAGAATCACTTTATGCAGCCGTTGGGAAATTCTTATATCTCCTAAATGGGTTGAGGAAGTACGAGAGGTTGGTAAACATCAAAACGAAATTAGACGAGAGTTAACGACGGATCTAGAGGGTCGTTATTAGTTTGAATGACTCATTGAGAAAAGGAAAATACGAGCATATAATTAAAAATATATGAGTAAAGATATCGAGCCAAAAATAGATTTAGAAACAAGGTTTACAGCACTCAAAGATGAGCTAGTTAAACGAATCGGTATGACCTATCAAGAACACCTTCAACATCATTCTGGTGTGGTAATTAGAGTATTAACTAATGAAAGGGATGGTGGCTCTCAAGCATTGATGTTAGGATCTGACGGTAAGTGGGGAGGAAAAATGGATATGATTGGTTATGACATTGATGAAAGTCCTGATACCGATATTCTTATTCGCGAATTTGCAGCAATAAAAGATGAAGCATATCAAGCAATCCAATTCTTAGCTGACGACGATAAAGGAGAGGCCACAAGAGAACAGTACCTTCAGCAAAACAGAGAAAGACTTCTCCAAGGACTCGTTACAGAGATGGAAGCTCGTTTGCAAGAACTAAGGAACTCTAAAGAAGAGTAGATTCCTTAGATCCGAGCCAACTACAGTATCCAGCTCACTTCAAATCAGTTCTGCCCTTGTGGCGGAGCAGGTTTGAATAGAATGAAAATTGAGGAAATCGGACCTGCCGGACGAGCAACGGCAAAGAGGCGCTCTCAGAGGCGAGCAAGCAGGAGTGAGAGATCAATGTTAAAATTACTATCTATGATAACTGTTCCTTTCTTTTATTTTCATTCTGTCTACACAAAAAAAGAGGATGTTAGAGACATCCCCAACATGCAGAGGAAATTGAGTGCAATTATCTTAATTGCGATGACTATGATTTTAGGTTCCTTGCAGTCTTCCGTATTACCAGACCTGATTAATCTTTACAGCAGTCTTAACATACCTACTCCCATACTCATCCAATCTTCACCTTACGTGTTTGCAATATTCGCCATTGTTTCACTTATTTCAGCCGTCTATCTTTTATCAACAAAACCAGACTATTCAAAAGTTGACGCAGTTGCTAATAAGTATAAGAACGGAGAAATGATTAAAACCAGAGAGTTAGTGGATCACAGGTATCAGCTTATTCCATTATTGTTTATGGTTTTGGCTATTGGTCTTGCCGTAATTATGATAATACTACCTACTTACTCTCTTACTGGAAAATAATAATCCGCGAGCTAGATAACAATCGCTGATTTGTTTAGGTAGATTTCCTCTAGAACCTAGATTCATTTCACCAGCTCCAAAAATAACAGAAACGGACAGTTTGCATCAGAAATCATATGTGGAGTAAAATTAAATTATGGACGAACGAACTCAAGCAGAACTTACGTTAAACCAACCGCTTTCAGCTCCCAAAGCCTCAGCAAAACAGAATTATAAGCTATTAATAGTAATCGCTTGTTTGTTTTATCTGCTCATGGCTGGTGGGCTTTCATATCTTGGTTATCAAAATTTTCAACTACAACAAAAGTTAAATCAATTCTTATTGCAAGAGGATGTTAATCAAGCCTCTCTAACACCAAGTCCGCTTCCGAATTCAAATCCTTCTATGAGTGATGCAACAGCAGATTGGGAAACCTACACTAGCCCTGATTATTCATTTAAACATCCATCATATCTAAAATCCGACACGGGTGCTGCAGGTACTGGTTTTGAAAGTATCAGATTCCAATATATGGGGCCAAAACAGATTGCTTCAGGGCGAACACAAACCTCACTCTTTGATGGCTACTCTTTTGTAGTAACAAAAATCAGTTCGACCACACAAAAAACCCCAGAGCAGTGGGCTACAGAAAGAAGAAATAACTCGAAAGATAACTGCGGCACGGAAGTTGTTTTGTCAGAAATTAAACAGATAACAGTGGGTAAAGCAAGCGGAGTTCAGTATTCTGTCGAGAACTGTATGGGTGATTATACAAGTAGCTACCTCTCATATCGCGGCAATATCTACGAAGTAACACAGTTGTATGTTGGCGAGGAAGCAGACCAGGGGAAATACGAAGAAATTACCAAACAAATATTCAGCACTCTCAAATTTCAGTGAACCTCGTAATTTCTAACCGAACTCTAGAAACGTGTACAGAGAGTCTGGAAAGTTGTTTGCACAACACAAGAGAATGAACAGCGAACCACTCGGTTTTTCAATAATTATCCCGACGTACAATCGAGGCTATATACTTGATGAGGCAATATCAAGTGTCCTAAACCAACAAGCACAAGTTGATATAGAGATAATCGTTGTGGATGATGGTTCTACAGATAACACCCAGAAAGTAATTGATAGTGTCGGGGACGAGAGGATCAAATATTTCTCTCAATCAAATCAAGGACCATCTTCTGCTCGAAATCTTGGTTTAAAAAACGCCACCAAAGATTGGATTGTTTATTTAGATAGTGATAACAAACTTTATCCGAATTATTTCAAGGTGATTTCAGACTATATTCTGAGCAATCCCGATATGACGTATTCCATGGTAAGAGCGCATAAAACCTATGTTTTGTATGAGAACGGTAAGGTTATTCAAACTAAGGAAGACATGGGCAGTCATTTGGAAGAAGTAAGTGTACAAGATTTATTCCACTACAAGGCCATATTTGATGTCAACGGATTTTTTCATAGAAGAGATATTGTCGGAGATATAAAGTGGGATGAAAAGTTGGCAAGGATCGAAGATTGGGATTTTTTTATGTCAATCGCAGAACGCCATCCGAATGGATTTATCTATATTTCTCAACCCGTTCTTGATTACAAAATGCGATTTGGGACGGATGGTATCTTATCAAATAGTTCATATATTCAATGGGCAGAGGCTTTTGAGTATATTTACCAAAAACATAAAAACGACAAATTACTTCAAGGTCAACAATGGTATCCAGCCAAAGTTGAATATTACAGACAAAAACAGATAGATTTTGAGGCCGGTAGAGTTCCACCTCCACATTTACGAATATTTCTTAGGGATTAAGAAATCTACAAAGCATTGAATTCCAAATCTGTCCAATATTGTTTAATACACTTATCCTAGCTAAACCCGCCTGCATCAGCTATGCTGAAAGCATTGTGGGCAGTAGTTCCGAGCCAATCACGGTATCCAGATCACGCCAAATCAGATATGACTTGGGGCGAGGCGCGCACCAGTCAACCTCGTTTAAAAGAAGGATACCGATATTGTTAAAATGAATAAAAGAAAAGCACATAAATTTATTTAATAATGAAATAGCTCCTATCTTAATATGCCAGAAGAAATCCCAGTTTCAGAACAAGACATAACTCAAGTGGCTCCACCGAAAGAATTTCCATTCAAGGAAAGAGGTTTTGTCAGAACAGAAGAAGCGCTGGGATTCATCAAAACTCTTGACACATCACGGCCGGATTACTTTCTGGATGATGCAATAACTGAAAAACCTTTAACACACTACACTCATGGTGGTAACCTGCTCCAAATTCTTCGATTTGGCTTGCAAAGCAACAACTTTAAAAATAGATTATCTGAGCATAGAGCTGCTGATCCAAATCTTGACGCAGTTGCAAAAGAAATGTCGGGATTTCGTTTCAAACAGGGGGCAAGCTATCAGGGAAAGGACAGTATAAGTATGAGTGTTTGGAGCGAGAACGCGCATACTGGTCCTCGGAATGTGCTCCTGCTTGTCAACCCAGATACTCAGATTTGGGGGTTAGGCGAACAAAGAGAAACTACTGGATATGGACATGGAATTAAAGTTAGAGAAATCGAAGGCGGTTACGAGGTCGGTAATGCTACTGCTTACAGGGATGAAGTAGCAGCTTGTAACATTATTCCCCCGAACGATATTAGAGCAATTGTGGTTGATAAGCAGGCGAGGATTTTACAAGATATGAATTTGATTGTCCAAGAGCAAGCAAAGACATATTCTCAGGAGAAGCACCGAGATCCTTCTCGAGCTAGAGAGGACATGCTAGCAAATGTCAGATTACTTGCAACACTAAACGGTGATGAGGAATTACGACAAATGACAGATGATTTAGAGGAAAGACTGCCAAATCTCGGACATTGGGATATAGTGAAAGAGGTCACTGCACTTCAAAAAACAGGGTTGCAAAAATTTGTCGGTAATAAAGATTTAAACGAGGATAATTTAAGGACAGCAATATATGGGAGATTTAATATCAGGATTTTAGAGAAACCAGAAACATAATTTATTATAATTTCGGTTAAGCCAAAAAGTGCCGACAATAATACAAAAATATGTTTAGTGAAATAAATGAAGGACGACCACCTATTGAAGGAAGCCATGTTGAGTCAAGTCATTTCTCCTCTGTATTACTCGAGGGGAATAGTGGAACAATTTATGTTGAAACCATCTCACTCAGAAAAGGTCCTGAACGGAAATTGAATCATACCGTGGTGAAAAAAGCATCAACGAACTGTAGTGATATATTAGCGGCACGAATAGTCCAATCACATTTGCTCATCGGATTAGAGGAGTCAGTAAGAGGTGGAAAAACGGCGAAACAAGCTTTAGTCGACGCTTTCAAACTGACTCCTGAAGAGGCAGAGGAGTTGAAAAGGCTATTTGACCAATTTATGAACAGGGGTTGATTTTGGGATGGATTACAATTTGTGCTACCCGCTCCGAAATTAGCAGGAACAAACAGAAAAATATCCCAGATGAAAGAAATTGAAAAAATAGTTGTTGCAACCCAAAACCCCGCTAAAGTTGAAAAATATGGCAGAATGCTTGCCCCGTATGCCAATCAAGTTATCGGTCTTCAGGCGGTTGGAGAAATAGACAAACCGGAAGAAACTGGAGAAACAGCCGAGGAGAACGCAAAGATCAAAGGGAAATATTATGCCGAAAAAACGGGCCTTCTGGTATTTTCAGAGGACGAAGCCTTGTATGTAGATTTTCTTCCTGAAAACCAACAGCCCGGTGTTCACGTAAGAAGAATTGACGGTAAAGATGAAGCTGATGATGACCAGCTGCTATTACACTGGGAAGAAATTGTGGCTTGCGTGCCGGAAGGAGAAAGAACGGGCAGGTGGTATATTGCTTACTGTATTGCTTCCCCGGACGGGACAGTGAAAACAACTTCACTAGAACATCCAATTGTATTCTTTTCACCATCGTCAAGTGTGAGGATTCCAGGGTGGCCAATGAGCAGTCTAGAGGGTCCAGTAGCATTTAATAAGCCACATAGTGAGATGACTGATGAGGAAAAAAGAGAAGCTGATGAGAGGGCTAACATGGCAATATTAGAAAAAATTAGAGAGCTGCTAGGAAAGGCTTCTTAAGTAGTCATTAATAGATTAATTGCTGAAATATTGCTATATTACAACCATGGCTTTCGAAGGGCAGGAAATAACAACACATGGGGCTGATTCCACACTAGAGAAGGCAAGAGTTTCAGCGCTGACCGTTGAAAAAAAACAAGGAATTCCAATAGCAAAATTTGGCAGAGTTACTAAATATGATGGTTTCGCAATATTAAAAGAAGGGCAGGTTGTCGATGAAGGTTATTGGAAAACACTCTCAGGTTCTGAGCTTGTCACAGTAGTTTTTGATATTTCACAAGCTATCGAACAAAACCCTGAGATAAAGACATTTGCCGATGGTCATAAAGATATTGATGTGGCTACAAAAAATGGTGAGGAGGTTTTAGCTTTTCAATATTTAGATATGTTAACAGCCATTGATGATGCCGTTATTGAGGGACAGCTTACTACTGAAGATATTGGCAAACTTCTTGATTACGTTTATTCTGGGAACAAACCAAAACCATTTGCGGGGGAATTAACAGGTGTAATTTTTAACGCAGTGCTACCTTTACAAAGAGAGAACTTGTATAAAGCACTAGCATCAAGAAGACTAAACTTAGCCGAAGCATCAGTGAAAATAGACAAATTGCATTATGGCGGTATATTCATGCTAGAAAGAGGACCAACAATCGCTGAATTATCACAATCATTCTTTCAAACAGAAGGTGGGGCAGAAAAAAATCTTGTTGTTGACAGCGAGGGAAGGATCTTTTTAGTTATGGGCATGGACAAAGATACGGGAACAATTACATACAGGCATTTTCCGGGTATCGTCAGGGATTTCCATACCCATAGAGTTGATTATCCATTTTCTACTGCGGATATTGAAACGTATAAAATACTAGGTGACATTAGAGATATATATAATATTGAATCAGAGGATATCGATTTTTTCGTTTGTAGCCCAAGTGGTATATTTGAATTCGACGGTGATTTGACTCAGGACGTATCTGATAAACAAGATAAAAGAACATATAGCCTGATGATACCTTGCGCTGTTGTTAATGAGGACTCGGGAGAATCATCACAATTCCTTGCGTATACTAATCACGAACAAGGAGAAGCTGGTCAATATATTCAAGAGCAAATCAAAAAAGGAGCGTCAAGAATTACAATCACTTTCGAAAATGGAGACATCATTAGATATTCATCTTGGAAAGAATTAGAGAAACAAAACAGACTTACCCAAGGTATCCAACAAATTAGACTGAAGAATTTGTAGGCCATGAAGTAATGAATGGGTGATACGACATTGGCAACGGATAATAAGTCGAATAGAATAGTATTTATGGACATAACCGCCAGTAATGAGATGGAAGTAACTAGCAATATGCGCGCCAGCTTAGACAGCATAATCGCTGAGCCCTTTCCCAAAACAGAGGATATATTAAGTTTCTTTAAACAGTATTTTGGCATGGAATATGGTGCCGATGCCGATGTGTGGGAGAGATACACGATTGAACAGCATACCAAAATGGTCATGGGCCAATATGATAAGTATTTCAGCAAAGACACATTACCTTTAGGAGTCAGTCACGGCTTTTTCAAGACTGTCTTGGCCCTGCATGATATCGGCAAACCGGAGGCGATTAAATCCGGAGGAAAACACCTGCAACACAGATACACTTCCAAAATAATGAAGCAGACATTATCTGATCTTGGATTTGATAAACGAGAGGTTGATATTGCTGTTGCGCTTGTTTCGGACGACTGTATAGGTAATTGTCTAAAAGGCGGAGATCCTGAGCTAAGCGCGCAAACAATTCGTTCCCTGGCCAAGGAAAGGAATTTATCACCTGAGGAACTATTTGAATTAATGCTGATTTTATATAAAGTTGATGCTGGTAGCTACACCGTGGACGCCGGCGGGCTATATTCCCTCGACACTCTCTTTGTATTCGACAGAGAAAACGGCAAAATGGACTTGTCAACTAGACCACTGGAGAGAGTAAATCAGTTGAGACAGCTAGTCTCTAGGTTTTAATACATGCCATGAACAAAAAACAAAACATCATTCACAACCAGAGCGAGATAGATGATTTTCTAACGCCGATCTATTCCTTACCAATTACAAGCGTCTGGCGAGGATATGGCAATGTTAATTTCGCTGAGTTCGGAAGTCTGACAGATAATAGGGGAGAGTATACGCTGTGGATTGACACCCCGTACTGGAAGTTGATTAAGGCTGATGGTGTGTTTGATGGAAATGAAGAAACATACGAGTCCATTGATTCAGAGACGTCAATACTTCTGGGCAAGAAAATCACCAAAATCAGTCATTTGCCAGGATCAAAAACCTTCGAGGCAGATTTTGAAGGGGGAACGAAACTAGTCTGTTTTCCAGATGAAGACCATTTTGTCTCGATTATTCGCAACCCAGAAAGAAAATTTTTGAATTTTATTTCGGACGGCACAACCACTTTTGAAACATACAAATCGCGACAAGGTCTTAAGGATTGACATTCGGGTAATGTTTGGTCTAGTATGGTTACATGTCCAAGAATATAAAGATAGCAATTTTCCAAGGAAAACAAATTCGCCGCCTCTGGGACGAAAACCAGGAAAAATGGTATTTCTCTGTGATAGATGTCATTGCTACTTTAACAAATAGCATTAACCCCCAAGTGTACTGGAGGGTTCTCAAAAAAAGGCTTATCGACGAAGGGTCAGGTGAAACCGTTACAAAATGTAACGGTTTGAAAATGATGGCGCGAGACGGAAAAATTAGGCTTACTGATGCAGCTGATACCGAGGTTATGCTCCGCATAATCCAAAGTGTCCCCTCCCCAAACGCTGAGCCATTTAAACGTTGGCTTGCGAAGGTCGGTTATGAACGGCTAGAGGAAACAGCCGACCCAGAGTTAGCCATTAATCGGGCTTTGAGAACATATCTTAAAAAAGGATACAGCCAGGACTGGATAAACCAAAGGCTCAAGAGCATCGAGATTAGAAAGTTTTTAACGGACGAATGGGAAAAACGGGGTGTTACTGAAGGACTAGAGTTTGCGATTCTAACCGATGAAATCACCCTAGCCTGGACGGGATTGACCACGAAACAATACAAAAGTTATAAAGGATTAAAAAAAGACAATCTTCGCGATAACATGACCAACCTAGAGCTGGTACTGAACATGCTGGCTGAAACGGCTACCACAGAGATATCCAAAAGCAGACGACCCAAAACTTTTCCCGAGAATAAACAGGTGGCACGCGAAGGTGGGACAGTTGCAGGAAATGCCAAAAAGGAGATCGAATCAAAAACCGGGAGGAAGGCTATTACCAGGAAAAACGCCAAAGGATTAAAGCTAATCAAATGAATAGAATTCAGTATTATGATTAGCAAGCTTCCTCACAGCCAAATTGATAAGTTAATTGAGATAGTTATCAAAAACCCATATAACAAACAAATCCTTAATGGTAATCCGTTTCCCGACGGGGAGCCGTGGTATCTGGGCGCCGGTTGCGTTTGCCAGAGTGTTTGGAACTATCTGTCGGGGAAAAATCCAGAAGACGGTATCTCAGACTACGACCTGATCTATTACAACGCGACAGATATCAGCAAGGAGAAGGAAGCTCGGGAGGAAAGTAGAATAAACAGAATATTTTCTTCATTGCCAATAAAAATAGAGGTAGTAAATCAAGCCAGGGTTCACACTTGGTATGAATTAGATTTCGGAAAAAAGATAGATCAACTAGAGTCATGTGAAGACGCGATTAATCAGTGGCCAACCACAGCAACATCCATCGGGGTCAAGGGTGACGGTAGCAAATATTGCGTCTACGCTCCATTCGGACTGGATGACCTCTTTGGAATGATAGTCAGGCCAAACAAGCCGTCAGCAATCAAATGGGTATACGAGAAGAAAGTTGAAAAATGGACGAAAATTTGGCCAAACTTAAAAGTAATTCCATGGGACTAAAGTAATGAAAGATTCATATCTGTTAGTCTGCGAGATACAATGGAGGGGATAAACGACCATCCCAAGGCAGCCTTTGACCGTGCCTTGACAAAAAAAGCTGATGGCTTATAATACAAAACAGTTATGGGAGAACCTGTCAATACAGAAAAAGATAAATCCACAAAGCTCGAATACAGCTCGTTAAGCGCGTCCGGGAAAGTAAGGGCAATTCTCTGCGCCGTCATGGAACCTGTCACGCCAGGAGGCGCTGTTGAGTTAAGCGGGGTTAAATATGACCAGCTCGACGACAAAGAAAAAGCAGAAGTAAAGGCGGTCTTTTCAGAAGAAGATATTGAAAATGTGTTTAATTATTTATTTATCATGAATGATGAAGGGAGACAAAGACTAGCGGAGACAGTTGATATGAGATCGGTCCATCAGGCAATCTCGGATCAATTACTTAAGGGTCTCGGGCTTGATATTTAATGATAAGTGAGGTGTCTGATAAAACACTCACAGCGGTCTAGCTAGACGTATTTCTCCGGGTTTTGGTCAAACTCTGTCTTGCAGGCGGGATTGCAGAAACCATATTCCTTACCGTTGTGAACGCTTTTGAACTTGGTTTTAGTTAGGTCCACCTGCATATTGCAGATCGGGTCGGTCACAAGAGTGCCTGTACTAGCGCCCTTAAAAGTATTCCGTATTGCCTTGAGTAAATTCATAGCTTGTTAATCTCTGCTAACATTTCTTGGTTCCTTACTGCCATCTGCGGATCATCTTTGACGTATCTGACAATTCCTTCTTTATCAATCACGATATACGTATGTCCCGGAAACTGGCCCTTGTGCATCGATGATGGCAGTGTCAAAACACCGTAAGCCTTGGACGCCTGCCTGGCACCATCGAAAAGCACTGTGGCTTTGGCCAGTTCCGGCATCTTGGTTATCGCCTGCCCCCAGTTATTTTTCGGGTCGACAGTGATGTTGAAGATCTCCGCTTTGCTTTTTAGCTCCTCATCTTTGCCGAAAGTGGCCATCTGGTTCCAGCAGGATGGGTAGCACATTAACCCTTCATTAAAAAACAGGATCACGTTTTTGCCTTTCAGTCCACTAAGCGAAATTTTTTTCCCGTTGTAGTCTTCTAGTGTAAAGTCGGGGGCCGGTTTACCCAGCAAGCCGTCATATATTGTCGTATCAACCGTGCCGCTTCCGTGATGGCCGGCCATAGAATCAGTTTGGTTGCCAGCGACTGCCTGGGAAGGCTTAGCCGACTCCGCTTTGCCAATATTTATTGAGATATTAAAATTACTCACCAGCAAAACCAGGACCAAAATAACGCCCACACCTCCGATAATAATCAACTCGCTTTTTTTCATTTTTTCTTCTTTAAATTATTAAATTGTTTAACAGCCATGATCGTCACCCATACAGCAACGCCAACAAATATCCCCGCCCAGACGAGTTCTGGGATAATTTGAGTAAAGCGGCTGATCGATCTGATTATCTGGGTGAGATATATATTTAGCGACACGGCGTATGAGGAGTGGGAAGTCAGCTGCTTAGTGTTAGCCAGGTACACAATCACGACACCCATTACGAGAAACATCAATCCTGAAAACAAATTGGCCATGGTCAATTTAATTTTTTGGCCCAGTACAGTGTATGAAACTGTCCGCCGGAAAGCGAAAAACTTCTTGGTGAAGTCTGCCTTATCCAGGAAAAAGGCGATCAGGAAAAGGGGTAATACCATTCCCAGCACGTAGGCCAGGGTATAGACTCCCCCCAAAAGCACCGAGCCGGGCAGAGCAGACAAAGTGAGCACTCCGGCCAGCACCGGCGCACAGCAGGTGGTGGCAACAGCCGAAAATATTCCCAGCACATAGACGGAGATAAAGTCCTGCTTTTTGAGTTCCGGGTGGACGCTAAAAGGCATGGATAACTGTTTTCCCATCAATAGGGACATTCCCAAAAAGAGCAAAAAGACACCGCCAACTATGAAAATAGTGTCATGATACTGGCTAAAAACTTGGGTTAAAAACGAAACTCCCAAACCAATAGGCAGGAAAATTGTCAGAATACCCAAGAAATAGACGAAAGTCATCAGGAACACCGTTGTCTTTTGTTTAAAGATAGAAGCAAAATATGTAGGTAACAGCACAGTGATACAGCAAGGAGCAAAAAGGGCCGCAATCCCCGCAAAAAATGATGCAATGAATGAAGCGCTAATCAGAAGGTCCATTTGAATCTCCTTTCTTCTACCCCGCCAACTTGTTTAATCACCAACTCATAAGACCCGGGAGTGGTGGGTGGGGCGCTAAATTTTAACACCCCGCTCCGGTGATGTCCTCCCGGCGGCGACCCTTCCCAGGACACGGGTTTATATATTCTTCCTTGTTCATCAATAAGCTCAGACACAGCCATCAGATCTTCGTTAATCTCTACCGAGTGGGTATTTAGGGAAACATCAAAAGTCCAGTTTGTCGCGTCTTGTCTTACGTCCATCGGCGTTACCGTTACCGACACATCACCTTCGTTATTTTCCTCTGTAATATTATTTGTCTCTCGTGCCGTCTCCTCCTGAACTTTCGCGGATCTCTGGCCGACGTTTACCGAGATGCTGTCTTTGGCCTTTACTCCCAGGAAGGCCAAAAGAGCCACGATAGTTATTATGATCGCAGCGTTTTTCATGATATCCGGTATATCTTCATAACCCTATTCCCAATGTAGACAATTCCCAGCAGATTGAAGAGCATCCCAACCCAGAAAAACTGCACCTGGTACTGGCTGATAAAGGTGACTATCCCCGCTGTTCCCAAAATCGGTAGAAGATTGGTAAGGTAATGAGCGCAACAGGAAATCATCGCCGAGGTCGAGGTAGCGCCGGTGGCGGCCAATACTTGCCCTGGCACTTGAGCCCCTCTTGCCAGACTATAAAGGGCAAACTGAATACCAAACCCACCGGACAACGCCAGAATGTAAAACATATATTGAGAGAACTGGTCCAGAGCGAACGGCCAGCCGGAAATAAGGGAAATCACCAGAAAGTAAATTGACAGAGGAATTGCTGATGCGAAAACTCCCTTTATTATCGAAGATTTTAGGACATCCTTGTCAATCATGAGATTAATCATTTTCTGGAGATATCAATACTGATCGAAAATAACTTGCCCAACACTCCTGAATCAAAACCGATTTTCAGCATCAGAACTTGGTTGAATAGAAAACCAATGGCGATTAAAACAATCAACCACTTGCTAAGCTTCCCCGGCAGGTCAGAGGGGATACTCACTGTTGTTTCCTTCCCCTTTCCCGGCTTTTGTCTGGTTTTTAGCCGCGCTTCTTTTTCGGAAATAAAAATGCCTTTTAATCTCTGCCAAAAGAGCGTTTTTACGACAACCGCGGCTAGCAAGACGATCCCCAGAAACGCGAAAAAATCATTATAGTCGCGCAAGTTGATCATTTGGCTAATCCATGTCGGCCATCAGCGCCCGCTCCGCCGTGAGATGTGTGGGGTAGGGCGGCCTCGTTGCCGGTGGCTAGTAAATAATCCTCGAGCATTCCTTTGGGATACCAGAGGGCGTACCAGCGGTGCGACTCGCCCACCAGCTGCTCATCTGTATATTTATCCC
>Ga0208373_1003418_pt1 | contig 15626 bp, 14 predicted proteins | sample RifOxyC2_FD_184036 | JGI IMG/M metagenome (GOLD analysis project Ga0208373, IMG submission 184036) | Soil microbial communities from Rifle, Colorado - Rifle Oxygen_injection C2 (SPAdes) | ecosystem: Environmental > Terrestrial > Deep subsurface > Rock core/Sediment | place: Rifle, Colorado...
AACCGAATGGTATCAATGCAGTTTTGTCTCCGACATATGTCTTAGACAAAAATAGTCGCGACCAGTAACGGGGTAATTGTTTCGCACTTATCTCCGACCTACGGGACATTCTGCGAAAAAGTATAAAAAATCCATTGAATTATTATCAATGACTTTAGATATTGAATAGATAGTTGTTCCTATTTAAATAGTAAGACTAAATTTAAAGGTACTTCCTCGGTCAATATTATCTTCCACCCATATTTTTCCACCATGCATTTCAATTATTGCTTTGGCTATGGACAATCCGATACCGCTGCCTAAAATTTCATCGTCCTTATCTCCGAATATTCTGTAAAATTTTTGAAATATTTTTTCCTTTTCTTCATTCTTTATGCCAGGACCCTCATCCTTTATGGACACAATAACCGTATCGGAATCCTTTTTTGCTGAAATTATAACTTTTGTTTTTACGGGCGAATATTTTATAGCATTACCTAACAAATTCTGTAACACCTGCATCATTTTATCATAGTCCAAATTTAAATTTGGCATATCCTTTTCATATTCTGTTATTAGCCTTATCTCTTTTTTATTCATTTCAAACATACCTACTGCTTTGTTAATTATCTGCTCTATTTTGGTTTTCCGTTTTTTCAATTCCAGTTTTCCCTCTTCTATCTTAGACAGGTCAAGAAAATCCGATATCAATCTGCCTAATCTGCGGGATTCTTCCTGTATATACCCGATGAAAGTTTCTTTTTGTTCTTCCGATAAATTTAGATTTTTTCTCATTAAAGTATCAGCGAACCCCATTATAGAAGTCAATGGCGTCCTTAAATCGTGGGAAACTATAGAGATAAATTCAGACTTCTTCCTATCCAATTCCTGTAATCTGATATTTTCATTTTTTAATATTAATAAAGCTTTCTTGCGTTCGGATACGTCCCTAATTAAACTTACATGACCGATAACGTAATCGTTTATATCTTTTAGTAATTTAGAATTAACTTCAGTATCAATATACCGACCATCTTTGTGCCTGTATGTTATTTCTGATTCCAAATAACCCGTATTCCATAATTGATCACGTAATTTTTTACGTGTTTCCTTGGTATATGTAGGCCGAAGCACATCAAGACCGCATTTACCCGTTACTTCATTTTCTTTATATCCGAATATCCTTACCGCAGAAGGACCCCAATATGTTACTCTGTTTTCACGATCATAACCGACAACCGCATCGCTGATATTGCTTAAAACAAATGCCTGCTCAATTAGTTTCAGTTCAGTTTTTTTACGTTCTGTATTATCCACAAATAACGTTGCAAGTCTCCGCTCGTCAATTTTATATGCCTTTACTTCAAACCATCGCTTAAGTGGTCCGAACATTTCTTCAAAATGCAAAGGTTCTCCGGTTTGGACTACCTTGCCGTACCGTTCATACCGAAAGGGTTCAGCGTTAGGAAAAAGTTCTATCATTGTCCGTCCGATAATATCTGATGCTTTAAGTCCTGTCTGCGTTTCAAAAGCTGGATTGACTTCTAAATATTTCAGGTCGCATGGTTTTCCGTTTTTATCCAAAATAATTTCGTCAATGGCAAAACCTTCCGTCATCGTATTAAATAAAGTTCGATACCGTTCTTCGCTTTGTCGCAATGACTCCTCTGCCGATTTGCGGGCCGTTATATCAGGACTGCTGCCTGCTATACCAAGGAATTTACCATCTGATGAGAAACGAGGCTTACCGTATGATTCAATCCATCTCCATTGCCCGTCAACACGACGCATGCGTGCACGACTATGAAACTTTTTATGTTCTTGTAAACTGGTAAAAAAACTATCTATGTATGTAGACGTATCTTCGGGGTGTACAGATGCCTGCCAATCTTTTGCTTTTATTTCCTCAATCGTAACACCAAAGAATTCTCTATACGCCTTATTAATGAACTCCATCTCACCTTTTGTATTGGTTACCCATATCATTACCGGTGTTCCATCAGCCATTGTCCGGAATCGTTCTTCGCTTTCAACTAAAATTGCCGTACGTTCTTCTACCAATTCCTCTAATTTATCCCTATTATTTATTAACTCATTATTGGCGTGTTTCAATTCAGTGACCATTTGATTGAACGCATTTATCACTTCACCGATTTCATCATTTCTTGTCTGCTTTATTTTAAATTCAAGATTTCCTAAGCCGATGATTTTTACACCGCTGCGAAACAAATCTAATGAATTAATTATATATTTGTAGTTTAATATGTAATTTACTAAAAGAAACAAGCTTAATAATATAAAAAACAGATATAGAAAAAGCGTTCTGGTTAATGTCAACCTGTTTGTTTTTTTTAGCAATAACCGTGACAAACGCAGAGTATCTGAAATAATACTTTGGTTCTGAATTGCCAATCGACTCCACGAAATATTAAAAAAAACCGGCTTTTGATTACTATGTTGTAATTTTAGACCGACTAATATAATATCTTCAAATATTTCTTTGAGCCGCTGGCTGTTTTCTCTTATATTCCTAATCAGCATTTGCTCTTCGGGCGAATCAAAATCAAGATTTCGTATTTGGTTAGTAAATGTAGCGAAACTGGATTTCCATCTTACGACTTGATGACTTTCAGGATAAATTAAATAATAGCCTGACAAATAATTCAGTTCACTTGCTTTCAATGAGATATTAAAAACGATTTCCGACTGTTTTTGTATTTCATAGACTTGATAATTTGTAATTATTAACGCTAATCCTATACCAATTAATATGGTACCGAATAGATATATTGTTATTTTAAATCGCGTTTTTATACTCATATTATTTTATATTAGCCAGTTTAATTTAGGTTTTTGAATATTTGAAGTCTTGCAAGAAAAAACTAAAAAAAAGTCAAAAACCCTTGCAGTTTATAAGTGTTACTCAACCCATTCTGTCATTCCCGCTTTCCAGACTTAGTCGCAATTGTTAATAAGTGTATTTCGTTTTCCATTTTGTAGCAGCAAAGCGTAATCTTTGCCATATTTTAGCAGAGCTATCGCGCTGCATCGCTATCGCGCTGCATCTACAATTTTGGAATTGCGACTCAGTCTGTTCGCGAGTATGACAATACATGCAAAAGACATTTTTCAGTAGACCCAAAAATAATTAAATACAATTTATATATCATAATATTAAAAACAGATTAAAATAAAATTAAAATAAGATTAGAAAATTCTAATCTTATTTTAATTAAAAAAACTTATATTAAACATTTTATTGTTTATTTAACTTCTCAATATCTGGTTTATTTTCTCCACAACCTTTTTTAAGTCAAACGGTTTAACTATGTATCCGACTGCTCCTAAACTTAGTCCTTTATCTATATCACCTAATGAACCTTCGGCGGTGCATATAAGTTTAGGTATTTTACCTGTTTTTTCGTTATTCTGTAATAATTCACATAATTCAAAACCATCCATTTTCGGCATAATAATATCAATAATTATTAAATCGGGTACTTTTTCCCGCAAAGCCATTTCCATTGCATCTAAACCATTTAACGCATATGCAACTTCAAATCCCTCGGTTTCCAATCCCGCTTTTAATAGCTCTACAATGCCTTCATCATCTTCAGCAATTAATATTCTTTTTTTCATATTTATATTATATTACATATTTTCAGCATATTTTACAACCAATATTTTTCTTTAATTATATAATCCTACATATATTATATCCAGCCGAGCAGTTTATACCCGAGCATACCGTAATATTCATGCAGTACTAAGGTACTCATCCCTAATGCGCCGGAATCCGGAAAAAACATATAAAATTTAAATTGGAAATTTTCGTCCTGGTAATAATCAGTAGGAGCCGGATAGACGGTAAATCCTTGCTTATTAAATACGGCTACCGAACGATGCATATGATAGGCACTTGTAACAAGAATTATAGCAGGTTTAAGATTGTATTTTTCTAATAGTTTTTTTACATTCACGGCATTTTCATAAGTATTTTTTGATTCCGGCTCAATCAATATTTTTCTTGAGTCTACTCCGAAAAGTTCAGTCAACAACGAAGAACTAATATCTGCCTCTGAACCGTAAAAATCTTTTATAAAAGATATCTTGCCACCGGTAGTTATCAGATATGGGGCATGCTTCTTCTTAAATAAGCGTGCGGCATTCATTATCCTATCTGCATTTTGATTTGTTTCGTTGTAAATGCGCGGCGGCAATTTGGGAACTTCTGCCCCGCCCAAAAGTACAATAGCCGAAACCGGCGGATACTTATATGACGGTGAATATCGGCATTCCAGAGTTCGCATCAGTTTATGTGATACTATAGGTGAAGAAAAAAAGATAAGAATACTGAACGATAGAAATATTGACAAATAACCAATTTTCCGTTTATTAGATGCAAGCATTACTATAGATAGAATTCCTAATATTAATACAATTCCCAGGGGGTATATTAAAATAGCCAAAAATTTAAAAATATAAATCATAAAATATTATGCCATTACTAATTTTTAATTAGTGTTCACGTTTTTCTATCATAGGAACAAATCTTACTGGAATTATGCTCTTTTTGGTTATTTTGCCTTTTTTCTTTTTTGCTACAATAAGATCCTGAAAATATTCACCTATTGGAGCAACCAGAATTCCGCCTTCTTTTAATTGATTAATCAAAGGTTCCGGTATCTCCTTAGGGGCACATGTAAGTATTATTTTATCATACGGCGCATACTCATCCCAACCCAAAAAACCATCCCCGATTTTAACCTTAACATTATTATAACCAAGTTGTTTCAGTAATATTTCAGCCGAATTGCCTAATTCGGGAATTACCTCAATAGTATAAACATCCTTGCATAACTCTGAAAGTATCGCTGCTTGATAACCGGAACCGGTTCCGATTTCCAAAATCCTGTCTTTTTTATTTACTTTCAATAATTCAGTCATAAGAGCCACAATGTAAGGTTGAGAAATTGTTTGTTCTTCTGCTATCGGTAGCGGATAATCCTCATACGCATAATTCCATAAATTTTTCGGGACAAATCTATGCCTTTCCACTTTAAGCATCGCACTTAAAACGTTTTTATTTTTAATACCCCGAGCAATTATCTGTTCCTTAACCATTTTTTGTCTTAATTCTAAATATTTGTCATTCACAAAAGAATGTAACAAATAAAAATGTGTTAAGATAAGAGAAACAAACAAAAATGCAGTGATAATTCTATTTTTCATATTTATTAGTGAATTTATAAAGAGAACAGTATTACTTATTTATCTTTCATTTTGTTACAAGTTATAATTATTATACTCAACTTTCCACACATTTTCAATCAATTTTCATCCTGCATCCAGAAGACCACGTTTATAAAAGCACTATTGAATGCTCTTCGGGCAGGCCTGCGCTCCTAAAATATTATGTCAATGACAAAACTGTGCTTCGTATCGTTAATATCGTTTTTCTGAAATAATTTTTCCAGTATATATTTAAATTGGTACTTTTCCAAATACTGATAATTAGCTCCTGCAAAAAACGAATAGAAACTTGCGTCGTTTTGAGGAAAATATTCTTGGTCTATCAAGCTGTCACCAACCGTTAATCCGCCATTTACTTTTAAATCTTTATAAATACCGTATTCTGCTTCCGACAATATTGAGTGATTATATTTTTTGTCCGAACCCCTGACTAAAAAATATTTGCCTTTAAGTCCCAGTTTTTTATTAAGATAGTATTTTCCGGAAAGTGAAAATATGTCATAATAAGAATTTTCTAATATACCGTGTTTTAAACTCATTCCGTAAAGATAATCTGAATATTCTTTTGTTGCTTCTATAAAAATATAATCAGAATCATTCTTATCCGAATCCCTGCCGTGTCCGTAATCTATTTCAATGTATGTATTTGCATTTATATTTATAATCGGTCCGATGTAAAATATACTATTATTCCACAATTCGCGGTTATCTAAATACATTTTTAAAAGCAGTGAGTATTTCTTTGAGATTTTTCTTATGTAGGTGTTTTCAAATATAGTGTATGAATCTTCGGATGATAAAGCATGATATGTAAACGATGCAATATTCCTGTTATCTGAAGCATAACAGTAATTTTTAACATGGATTATAAACATAATAAGTAATATTGCTATATATCTATTCATAAATACAATGTTATTATAAATTTTATTCAATTTAAATCAAGGTTAGTTTGAATTATTTTATTCCTATCCTTTCCATCAAACCCCATGATTTATTCCCTATTAACCAGTCAAAAATTCCTTTTGCGCGAACTATTGCCATATACTGACGGTATCCGAAATGTTCTACTACAGCAGAAGCCATCAATTTTAAAAGATCCTTTATTTTTGGATATCTGTGATAAGTTACCTCTTCCATTAGAAGAGCTAACAACGAGTGTACAAGCCCAAAAGCCACTGCCAGAATAAAAAAAGCTGAAAAAGTTAATATATCTATGGCTTTGAGATAAAAAGACGTTACAAATATTATATATCCTGCCAACTCCACAATCGGGCTCATGAATTCTACAAAAAAGAAATAAGGCATTCCTATCAAACCTACTGTTCCATATTTCGGGTTCATTAAAATTCCAATATGCATAGTCAGGCTTTCCGCCAGTCCTCTATGCCAACGATTCCGCTGTCTGCTTAGGATTTTCAGGCTTTCCGGGACTTCTGTCCAGCAAACTGTATCGGGAATGAAATAAATTCCACAAGGTTGTTTCTTTTTCCGCATTTCGTGGTGTAATCTTACGACCAGTTCCATATCTTCCCCGACTACTCCTTCTTTATATCCGCCTATGTCTATAACGGGCTGTTTTTTAAAAAGCCCGAACGCACCGGATATTATCATATTGCAATCCATCATAGTCAGTGCCATTCTGCCGGATAAAAAAGCACGGAAATATTCAACAACTTGTATGTTTACAAGCAATTTATCGGAAGTCCTTACTAAAGGGTAAGGTCTATTTTGATAAATACAACCGTTGGCGACCCTGACAATCCCGCCGGTAGCAACAACGTTCGTATATGCCTCCATGAAAGGGTGTACAATTTTTAGAAGAGATGTTTTTTCTAAAATGGAATCCGCATCAATACAGCAGAATAATGGATACATACTAACATTTATCCCGGCATTTAGAGAATCGGCTTTCCCGCCGTTTTCTTTATCAACAACAACAAGATTATCATATTTTCTTGACTTGTAAATATCGGATATTTTTTTCGTCGGGATTTGTGGATTCGTATTCCTTGAGGTTTTTGCCAAATCAAATTCTTTTATGAGTACTTCAAGCGTATTATCTCTGGATCCATCATTGATTACGATAACCTCATACTGTCCATATTCCAGATTAAGAAGCGAATTAACGCTTGTGACTATGCTTTTTTCTTCGTTATAAGCCGGAGCAAGAACCGATATCGGGGGTGTGATTTTAGCATTAAGGATTTCCCTTGGAGTCGAGAAATTTGAGCGGATTTTATGGGTAATCAGCCCTTTGAAAGAGAGTAGAAAAGTGAAAAAGTAGAAAATGCTTATTATAAAAAAGTAAGCAAGAATAACTAAACTTAAAAACTGGAGTATGCTAAATATATTCATTCAACCATTGCAACGCCATATCTCTGGCATGCTCCGAACAACTTTTTTCCAATACTTGTTTCAGCGAGGCTTTGCCTTTTATTCCGAGTTTAAAAAGGGCTTCACCTGCGTTTCTGCGCACCCACCATTTCTGATCTTCTAACGCTGATACCAGTGGTTCAATCACTTCATCAGAACCTATTATCCCCAATCCACGAGCTGACTGCGCCCTTACTTCCCATAAAACATCTTTTAACCCTTCTATAAGGATGCTTAATGATGACGGATGGCTAATAGTCCCGAGAGATTTATACGCTGCAATTCTTACTTCTTTATCTTCATCTATTACAGTTTTATTTTTAATTACAGGAATTGATTCCACAGCTCTCATCTCACCGAGTAGGTGTAGTGCGAGCAGTCTTACAGCCGGGTCACTGTGCTGCAGTGTCTCGGAAAGGACCGGAATAGCTTTTTCGCCTATTTCAAAAACGGTAGATGAAAGCCGCATGCCGGCAAGACGGGATGCGTTAACAAGCGCTTCCATGCTTGGCAGTATCGTATCCGTATCTCCTATCCTTCCAAGCGACCATGCTGCTATAAGTCTTACTTCAACAACAGGGTCATTGAGTTTTTCGATAAGGAATGGTTTGGCTTTTTTGTAACGCATTTGCCCCAAACATCTTGCTGCTTCCGCTCTTTTCCACCAGAAAATAGAATTCAAGTTTCTAAGGTCTACTTTATGGAATTTTAGAGCATTATACGCTTCAGCAGTTAATTCAAAATTTTTTCCGGTTTCGCTGAAACTTCTAAAAACAATATATTTATGCAGAATTGAACTATTAGGAAATAATAGGTAATAAAAAGGCAGTATGCCGGTGTTGTTAGGGTTTTTGATATATTCTTCAAAAATAGGCTTCATCCACGAATTGACTTTTAAAATGTAGTTTTGCCAAAAGATATATGAAAATTTGATAATTATCAGTATTAGCGTCAAGACAGAAATTATTATAAACAAAATTACTGTTGCGTTAGTAATATAATCATTTAAAAATTCAGTTATCAGTTTAAATAGCATAAAACTATAATACCTATTTTTTAGTAAAAATCAATAATTTTAAAAATGTTAATTATGAAGCATCCTCCACTGAGTCTTTGGCGAATTATTCTTTTAGCATTTTCATTCTCCGTCCACAGATAAAAATGTGGTTTTCTGTGAAGTCGGATAAAAAAGAGCCATCTTAGCGATGGCTCTTTAAATCTCCTGATAAAATTCAGCGTGTTAGGATTTTCTCGTATTTTTATATGAAGCTCCACGGGTAGAAAACCCGTGGTATCTTTTGTTTCAGGATTCCACGGAGCGAAATCCTGCCCGAAGACCATTCATCCACGCCCTTACAGGCGTGGTCTTCTGGATGCAGGATAAACTTTCTTATTTTTATTATTATCGCTTGAATAACAATGTAAAAATCGCTTCACCGTGATAAAATACATCTTCTATAGGATATCGTGTTTTCTCCCATGTAGCAACGGGCGACGCTGAATTAAGCGTAGTCTGTTTAGTAAAACCGTATACGGTAAAGGCGCTGCTATTAGAATCAGATGAATTACCTATGACGTATGTGAACGAAGAATTTACGCTGTCGTATGAAATAATATTCCCTTTTGCAACGGTAAGAGCATTATCGTCGTCACCTACAATGTTGCCTGCCATAAAATTACCATGAGAATCATATATAAGAGTCATCCAGCCGTCAACTCCCCACGGCGACCAAGTCGATGTACTGACAATTACATGAGAACTGTCATAAGAGGCATATTCGGTTCTATACCCCTGTATACTTCCCGGAGCACCGAAAAACGCTGCAACGGAAGAATTAAAAAGAGTATGGCAAAAGAAATACGACTTATCCGCAGGATCTGTCGGGTCTACTCCGCCATGGCTGATTTCATTTAATCCTATATAAAATCTGAGCATCCGGTCAATATCAATCAATATGGTAATCGTGGTTGAATCCACTTCAGTAACCGGAAAGGAAATACTGTTATCACCGCCTTTGCCTAAAGATACCAACGTCTCTTCAGCAGGACCTGTTTCAAACATAGTATAACTCGTAGCTCCACCGGTCATGCTGTTTGCGTTGTAAGCGTATTCAGATTTTGTGTAAAAAGTTTTTGACGAACTGACAAATGTATACGACGATATGTTAAAATCAGCCGTTAGCGTTCCCTTGATTTGCGCTGTTGAGGAAAAAATCAGGGTAATCTCGCTTATATTACCTTCGGGAAGTTCAAATGTCATTCCGCTTGTATCCACTATCCCGCTCCCGTCCATATTCAGCACTTTTGTCCCGCTCCAAATAGAAAAGTCCTCTTCCGTCCCGCTACTGACATGGACACAAATCTCTTTTAAAGTAACCTTGATGTAATCCGGTGCTCCGGAGTTTATCCAACCTGGACTTGTTGACGGAATTACCGTGAAAGATGTTGTTGGCGGAATCAGCATTGCACCAGCTTTATAAGACGACTTATGTATAGAGGACAAAGTGGCACTTTGTTTAACTGATGTTATCAATACAGTGCCGGTTCTCCTGGTTGCTATGGCTACCGCTTGCTCTTGTCTTTTTTCTAATACTTTCTTGTCCAACTCTTTTACCTTAGCTTTTACCGCACGTGTCATACCGAATCTCAAACCGGCGGAATAAAGGCATGATAAAAGTAGAAAGCTCAAACTTATAATAAAAAAGAAAAATTTATTTTTTTTCATATTTTATCTCCCCTTTCCGAAATAATAATTTATCCCGATATTGACTACATATTCAACACCGCCAACCGATTCGTCCGTATCCTTATCGTTTAAAGCTATAAAAGCCGGACCCATATCCATTTGCAAAGAAATATTCTTTGCAAAGAAATATTCGCCACCGACAAAAAGCTCAACCGCAAATCCGGAACCTTCGCTTTCATCACCCTCGAAAGAAACATAATCACATTCCAATCCTGACAAAAGCGAGAGTTTTTCTCCGGGTTTAAAGTAATAATATCCTCTCAATCCATAGACTCCTATATCTTTTTCAAACTGCCCTTTCAATTCTGCAGATATTTTATCAGTGAAAAAATATCTTACTCCTAATCCAGGATAGTTAACATCTACACCGATTTTACCTTTGCTGAACTCTGCATACAGAGGCAAAGATATAAAAAGAATTAAAAAAACAAATATCCCCTTTTTCATAGAATCTCCTTAATCACGGAGTTCGGACCGACTGGACCGAACGAGTAATTAACTCCGAAGCATATTAAAAAGTTTTGATGCGAAGCTGAAAAACTTTTTAATGACAATGCAAGGAGTCAAAAGTCGGAGTTCGGACCCACTGGACCGAACGAGTAATTAACTCCGAAGCATATTAAAAAGTTTTGATGCGAAGCTGAAAAACTTTTTGATGACAATGCAAGGAGTTCCAAGTCCTTATAACAGCAATTAATTTTCTCAGCGAACTCCGCAGATTAACGCAAGGAACTTTGCAAAATATTATAAAGAATTTTTTGAATTTTGTAAAGTATTTTTTACATTACCAGAAATTTTAATAAACCGTAAACCAAAAATACGGGCCAGACAATCGCTTTTAAAAATCCCAGAACACCCAGCCAGAATCCTGTGGCGGTTGAAATATAATATACTGCCGCACCGATTAAACCAAGTCCATAAACCGCATTTCCCGAATGACACCTGCATTTTTCATTTTTCTTTTCTTCGCTCATTTTTCCACCTCATTAACTGCCTATATTTTACATGAATCCCAATCCCAATATTTTTAAATATTCCTTATATTAAAACGGGAATTTGTAGCCGGTAATATTCAGTTCCTTCTGCAGGATTAACATTTCTTTCTGCAGTTCTTCGTTGACTGGAATACCTTTGTTTTTACGCTCCTGCCAGGTAAGGTATTCTTTTTCACCTGCAGTATAAATTCTATCACGACCAGGCATCTTCTTGGATGAACGGAGCGAACGCAGGATATCACCTGCCGTTTTTTTAAATTTGTCAATTTCGGTGAATGCCGATATATCTATCGCAATAAAAAAATGTCCCAGATTGATAGAGACTTTTTTACCATCTTGTACACCAAGAAGCATTTTCAAAAACGCACCTTGCTGTAATGCCGCCGACAATATTTCCACTACAGTACAATAGCCATAGCCCTTATAACCGGCACCTTCTTCGCCTATTCCTCCGAGCGGAGTAAGAGCCACCGCTCCTTTTGTCAGGTATTCAAGCACTTTTTTTGCATCTGTTTCCGTCCCGCCGTTTTGGTCTATAACCCAGCTGGCAGGCAGCGGTTTGCCTTCTCTTGCGTACAATTCTACTTTTCCGCGCTGGCTTAAAGAAGTTGCACAGTCAAGTATAAAAGGAAACTTCTCATCTGTAGGTATGCCGAATGTCAGTGGATTTGTGCCAAGCATATTTTCCACGCCGAACGTAGGCGCAACCGACGGCCGTGCGTTTGTGCCCGTAATGCCCACCATTCCCGATTCAACAGCCATACCTGCGTAATAGCCTGCTATACCGTAGTGTGTGGAATTCCTAACCGCAATCATTCCCATCCCGTATTTTTTTGCTTTTTCTATTGCAATGGTCATTGACTTCTTTGCTATAACATGCCCCATTCCGTTGTGCCCGTCTATAACGGCTGTGGTCGGTCCTTCACGCAGTATCTCGAATTTGGTTACTGCTTCCTGAATTCCATCGCGGATGCGGTCAATATATATAGTCTTAAGCCGCGATATCCCGTGCGAATCTATTCCGTACTTATCGGCTGTTATTAGAACGTCTGCGCAGATTCTGGCGTCGCTTTCCGGGACACCGACTTTCATAAAAACCTCAACCATGAATTTTTCCATCACATCAAACGGCACATATTTAGATTCATTTTTCATAGAATATCCCCACTATTAACAACCAACTCTTTGCAGCAATAATATATTTATTATTTATATTTAGCTTTTTCTAATTGCTTAAGTGTTTTTTTGATAAATTTACCAAACTTTTTATCTTTGCTCTTTCTTTCAGACTTTGTCATTGCATAATAATCAACTTCTTTCTTTAATTTTATAAAATTAGCATATTTATCTTTATCTAAATCTCCAGATTTTATTGCCGATAACACCGCACACCCAGGTTCATGTATATGAGTACACCTGCGAAATTTACACATTTGAGACAAAATAGAAATATCATCATATACATTAAGTATTCCGATATTTGAATCTGTCATCCCTATCTCTCTCATCCCGGGATTGTCTACAACTATACCGCCATTCTTTAAAAAATACATCTGCCTATTTGTTGTTGTATGTTTACCTTTGCCTGTACTCCAACTTATAACATTTGTTTTTAAAGCTTCCTTGCCAAGTAACCCATTTATCAATGAAGATTTCCCAACTCCGGATGAACCCAAAAAACAATATGTTTTATCTGCCATTATTTGTCCTTCCAATTCTTTCAGTCCATTATCAATAATTGTACTTGTAATTATAATACAAATATCCCTGAATCTGTTTTTTATCTGTGTTATTTTTAAATCTCTCTCTGTTTCTGAAATTAAATCTATTTTATTCAACACAAACACCGGTTCAATATTCCCTTCTCTCACTAAAATTAAATATCTCTCAAAACGGTTTAAATTATAATCTCTATCTGCTGATTCAATTATAAATGCTGTATCAAGATTCGAAGCTATCACTTGATTTTCATATTTGTTACTATATTTTTTCTTTAATATTGTTTTCCTCGGCAATATACCATTTATTATCGCCCGTTCTTTATCGAGTATTGTAAAATATACCCAGTCGCCCACTGCAGGATAATCTTGCCTTTCAGTTGCATTAAATATTTGTTTACCTGTTATTTTTGCTAAATATTCATTATTCGTATTTCTAATACGGTAAGCTTCTTTATATTCTGCCGTCACCCTTGCTATGTTTTTACTTGCTTTATTATTAATAGTATCCATGGAAACCACCTCTTATTTCCTGTAATTATACTACTACTTTTTAATTAGCTTTTCAACTAATAAAAAAACCACCGAATTGGTTTCAGTGGTTAAAATATTTTTGCGGTCCATACGTCCCCGCAGTGGCGGGATTACATACCCACGATTAAAATCGGGATCATGTGTTCGGCTGTTTCGGTAGAGCCGACCTCTGCGCATAGACTCGGTCGGTCCGGTAGCTCTCCGCCCCAAAGAAGCGAGACCTCGACTAAAGGGCGGACTCGCACTAATAGTATTCATGTTCAATTTCTGTTACGTCAGAGTTTTTTGCGGGAGATTCATCCCCAGCAAAAAACTCCGCGGGTTGGCCACTATCAGAACCTATTTTGACAAATAACTGCATTTAATTGCAGATTTTAATTAAGAAGTGAAACGCATCTAAGTTTAACCCTACCACCCTACTCACTATATTCTATCTGTACAGATTTCTTCGGAGCACACCACTTTTTATTTCAAGCATAGATGTAATAATTTTATTAGTGTCTAAAAGAAGTAGAAATTTATCATTATTACAACAGATAACTTCATAATTTTCTGCTGACAAGTTTGTTTTTACCAGTTTCAGAATATTTGCATCATCATCTGCGACTAAAATTTTACTTTTTTTTATGTTTCACCTTCTACACAAATTTACTGACTTTTTACTGTTTTTATCATTGTGGATTTTTGTTCAAATATGTAGAAATCAATTACAATTAAGTTATTTCACATATGTTTAGTTTCATTTTATAAAATTTTTAGAAAAACATAATTATTTCTATTTCTTTTCATTTCACATACTTGAGAAAACACTATTTTTATTTTTTAGGTAAAAACTTTCCCTCTTCTTGTTTTTCAGGTGAAATCTTTCCAAGCGATTCTGCACGACGGTTTTTTGCCCATGCACTCTCATAATGACCATAATCTACCGGCATTTCCTCACCATATGAAATAGTTTCTATACGTTTTTCTTCTATCCCAAGTTTCATAAGATAACTTTTAACAGATTTTGCACGTCGGTCTCCTAAAGCCATATTGTAATCCGTTGAACCCTTCTCATCACAATGTCCTTCAATAACAATTGCTACTTCTGGATTGTTTTTAAGCCATTTTGAATTTTTAAATAAAATTGACCTTGCTTCTTCTTTTAACATTGCGGAATCAAAATCAAAATACACTGTTCCCAAATGTGGAATTTTCTTATAATCTTTCCATTTTGTTGAAGGTCGCTCTTCAGTATCAGGAGTAGGTATAGTAACTGCTGGTATTGAGGGCATCTGTTTTACAATTGCCTTTTTAGCACAACCAGTATAGGCAAAAAGTAAAAAGTAATAACACAACCATATTAACAAAAACTGTTTATTCATGAATATCTAACCTCCTTTTTACTAAATTTATACTAACTATATCGTAATTTTTGATAAGCATAAATTTACTTTTTCAGTGATTTTTTTATTGGTATCTTTTTTTTCTCAGATGCTTTTCTTTCATTAGCCATCCTTTTCTCTTTTAATTCTTTTGCTTCTTTTATTATTGATTTTGCTTCTTCAGATGCTTTCTCAGCAAATGATTTTGCATCGGTATAATCTTTTCCAGCAAACGATAAATTGGCTTTTACAAGTGATGATTCAGCATCTCTTAAAGATAATCTTTCGCTCTTCACAGCAATATTATTTTTAGCAGCATCAATGTCCAATCTTGCCTGAGTAATGGCATTTAAAGCCGGTTTCTTCATTGGACTTGCACAGCCACAGACAACAAACACTGATAATAAAACGAATATCAGAAACTTGATGTTCTCCATATCTCCTCCCGTCCACCTTGATTACTTGCCTTCATCTGTAGTCTGGATTATGTTTGGCTCTATTGAATTCAATATACCTATTTTTAGTTACTTCTTGTTGATTTTTTTCGTAGCAGTTTTTTTCTCTTTTGCTTTTGCTAATAAAGATTTTACTTCATTAGTGTATAATCCGCTCTAAGGTATCCACCCAATCCGCTGTCATGGTATCCACCTAATCCGCTCTC
>Ga0208373_1003420_pt1 | contig 15619 bp, 16 predicted proteins | sample RifOxyC2_FD_184036 | JGI IMG/M metagenome (GOLD analysis project Ga0208373, IMG submission 184036) | Soil microbial communities from Rifle, Colorado - Rifle Oxygen_injection C2 (SPAdes) | ecosystem: Environmental > Terrestrial > Deep subsurface > Rock core/Sediment | place: Rifle, Colorado...
ATGCGAAGCAATCCTCCGGCTTGTCAAAGGATTGCTTCGTCGGTCGACGAGAGACTCCCTCCTCGCAATGACATAGGTTTTAACCACCCCAGACCCCTCCTTAAAAAGGAGGGGGTTAACTTGTCTAAATCGAACCTCTGTTGCTCCACAGGATTTACGTATGATCCGGCAGTTGCCTGGCAGGGTCTCGCAAACGATGGATGTTACTCTCCCAGTCAGTTGGGGGGGCAGGTCGGGTTACGGACATTTTGATGAATTCAGGCTTCTCTACTCGTGATACCATGAGGTATATGATGAAAAGAAAAATCGCCATCAATGCGAGTAGGTATTTCCTTGTTGGTTTGGTTATTTTTTTGAGCGGATGTGGGCGTACCCTTCCCACCGAGAAAACGATTGAGGTTCCCTTTACGTCTCAAGCGCCGGCTGGAGATTGGTCGGAGCCGTGGCAAAATGCCTGTGAAGAAGCATCGATTTATATGATCAGTAGTTTCTATGCGGGTGACGAAATCAAACAAGCCGAAGCCATTCAACGCATTCATGAAATCTTTGTTGCCAAAGCGGAAAATTTTACCGTGAGTAAAGATGAGTCTCTTCAAACGATCACTGAGCTGATCGACACCCTCGATCTTCCTATCGATACGCACATTGTCTACGATCCAACCATAGATCAACTCAAAACAGAACTATCGCTCGGCAATCCGATTATCGTCCCGGTGTATGCCCCGCAACTTTCTTCGGTGTATTCCGTTGCTGGAGGTGCAGACTATCACGTGATTGTGCTCGTGGGTTACAATGACACAGATGAAATGTTTCTTATCAACGACCCTGGCACGGCTGGTGGCGAAGGAGTGCTTATTCCCTACGACACCTTTATGAACGCCATTCATGACCTAGATGTTAATGACTACCTTGCGGGCAAAAAAGCGGTTCTGTTCACGCAACGAGAAACAGAATTCGATTGGTTCAAGTAAGAAAAATCCTCCACGAAAATCCGTGAAGGAAATTTGGCAGGGGCGCAGGGGCTCGAACCCTGAATAAAGGTTTTGGAGACCTTCGTGATACCATTTCACTACACCCCTATAACGATCGGCATTATACAGGAACCCAATGAATTGGGAAGATCTTCCCCAGGGTTCTGATAAGAACATGTGATAGAATCGAGTCGATATGCAGATGAAATTTCTTTGTATTAATCTCTGGCAAGGAGGGAATTTGCTGGATGAAATCCTCGCTTTTTTGAAACGTGAGGATGCGGACCTAGTGCTCATGCAGGAAGTGTACGACGGTCATGATCCTGCGTGGGAGCGGAAGTTTCGTTCGATGGATGTGCTGAGAGAGACTCTGAGATACCCCTATGAGCATTTTGCCCCAGCCTTTCTGGAGCGAACCGACTTCGGGAAGGTGGAGCAGGGGAACGCCGTTCTGTCGAAGTTTCCGATTCTCGAAGCCGTTTCAACGCCCGGTGATGTTCCGTATGGTGAAAGAGAGGATAAGCCGGAGTACTACGAACGAACTCCTCGAAATTTGCAGCGGGTTGCTGTAGAGGTCGACGGGCGAACGCTTCAGGTTTTCAACACGCAGGGGGTATGGGGAAAGGACGGGAACGATAATGAACGACGTTTGACGATGGCGCAGACGATCGTCAACGCGATTAAGCCGTTTGACTCGGTTGTGCTTGCAGGTGACTTTAATGTCCAGGAGAAGACAAAGTCTATTGCCATGATCGAGGAGCATCTCGTGAACGTGTTTAAGAATGATCATCGCTCGACCTCATTCAACATGAAAAACAAGACCAACCTTGGCTTCGCCACGGCGGTCGTAGACATGGTGTTTGTGAGTCCATCTCTGCACGTGCTCGAGCATCGACAATGCGAGGAGAACGTCTCCGACCATCTGGCCCTTACCGCAACCTTAGATATTTAATAGACCATCTATGTTTGAACTTCCAGAACTCCCATTTGCCAAAGATACGTTCGGTTCTTGGACGAGCGCGCAGACGTTCGACTTTCATCATGGGAAGCATCACGCGGGGTATGTACAGAAATTGAATGCCGCCGTGCTCGGCAATGAGTTCGAAGGACGGACACTTGAAGAGGTAATCGCTGGCTCTCGTGATCGAAACCCAAAAGTGTTCAACCTTGCTGCTCAGCATTTCAACCATCGTTTTTTTTGGAACTGTTTGAGTCCAGAGTCACAGAAGCCCGGCGACGAGCTCGCCTCTGCAATCGATCGAGACTTTGGGTCGTTTGAACAATTCAAGAATCAATTTACGGATGTGGCTGCGGCGCACTTTGGTTCTGGGTGGGCGTGGCTGACACGATCTTCGGATGGAAAACTTGCAGTGAAAGGTTTTCACGATGCACAGACTCCCGCACAAACCGACGAAACCCCGCTCCTCACTCTGGATGTCTGGGAACACGCCTACTACATCGACCACCGCAACAACCGTTCCGCATTCATAGAAGGATTCTGGAATTATGTGAACTGGGAGTTCGTTGCACAGCAACTCTGAGAAAAAAGCTCCCTGTGGTACCATTGACGCAATAAGAGGTCTTTGTTAAAAGCATCTCTCAATATGGGCATTGTTAAACAAACAAAAGATCGAATGATTAAGGTACTTCTCGGAAAAACTTCTGTTCCAAGAGGTCTTGCCGAGCTTAATCACTACTTCCGCGTATATGGTCCTATCGGTTTCCGCCGAGAGAAACAGGAAGATGGAAGCATTGTTATGATTAGTGAAAACTTTCGTTACGGATCGATCATTACTCATATTAGGAATGAATCCGATCTCAATGAAAAGGTGATTGATGCGATTTTGACGGCATTTGAAGTCCCGTCGAGTTACGCCAAAGAGGCAGACGTGAAACAAGTCGGCAAAGAGGAGTATGCCTTCGCGTAATGATCTGCCTGGATTTTTGCCGAGGAAAAAATTTGTCATGGCGCTCCAGCGAGTTGGTTTTGAAATTAATTGTGTTGGTGGAAAAGGGAGCCATATCAAAGTGATCTGGCCACCGACCCAGAAGACCATTACGATACCAGCCGGTTTGGAGAAGCATGCGCTATATTATGTCCTGAAGGAAGTTGAGGTTTACTCAGGGGTGACTTGGGAGGAAATAAAATCGGAACTATGAAATCATTCATTATCGCCATTGCCATTATCCTGACAACCGGCACAGGGTGTAGCACTCGCGAAATCGAGCCTCAAGCTGGTACCAAAGTAAACATACCGAGTGGATACGAGGAGTATCGAAACGAGGATCTTGGATTTTCATTTATGTATCCAGGTGACTGGGAGCTAACGGATTACGCCGATACGATTCATGTGCAAAGAGGCATGGTCGTTGGAGTTAACACACCAGACACTCGAGAACTCATAGAAGCAAGAAAACTTCCACCCGACTCAGAGATGAATCTCGTCGTTTCTCACTGGGATGATATCAATAACACCTACGCTCAGGCTGGTGGCGGATCAGAATCGAGATATGATTACGAAAGTTTAGAGGAATACCTCACCGACGATATTTACCGCATGGTGCAGATGCAGGGAGAAACAACGGTTGACGGCGTAATGGCGTACGAAGTGATCGTAGGTGGGTATGGAGCGTACTACGGCATTATGTTCGAGCATAACGGACTCTACCAACTTCTCTTCCCAAGAAATCCAGACAATACACTAAGTGAAGAGGAAAAAGCCGTACTTGACTCGTTTACTCTGTTAGAGCAGTAAGAGTTTGCACATCTCTCGTTAAGATCTGCCAATTAATCTCATTGAATGAAGCTCCCTTGACCGGGAGCTTTTGATTTGCTATCTTGAGTCCTCACTAACTTTTAACGCCGAAACACGCTATGGCAAACGCACTCACATTTCGATCGGTCATCGCGGCTGTTGCTGATTGCGAACCGAAGCGAGTGGAATCTCAAGCGATAGCTCGAGCATTCCCGAGCGAGGTGAAGCAAACAAGGGTTCTTTCCCTTGATTTTTCAGCACCAGGCATGTCTTTGATTTCGGCGTCGGGTTCTCGTTTTTAAACACTCGTTTTGAAAACTTTGATCCCTCGCTGAAATCAGCGAGGCCTTTTTTTCTTCGTTCCTTCAACACCATCTCCGGAGGTACATCATGGAAGATCGTGAATTCACCCAGGACGGCCAGACGTCTTTGTTGGGCTACCTTAAGTCCATGCGGGAGACGCGCGACATTCTGCGCTGGTGTAGCCGCGAGTTCGTGAACGACACGGCTCGCACCTTCATTCGTCGGCTCCTGATCTGGAGCGTCTTCTCTCGCGCGGTCAGTCTCACGTACCCCTACCTCATGGGTCTGGGGATCGACGGGCTCTACCAGCACAACCTCACCTTTGCGATCGCCGCGGTCGTGGGGATCGCGCTCACGTACGTGCTGGGATCCATCTTCGAATGGCGGGCGGGGCACTTCATCGAGCTGACGCTGGGGGAGAACCTCCGGACCATCGACCACGCGATTAACAAGCTTTTCTTCGCGAAGAACTTGGGACTCCACTTGCAAGAGGGCGGCAAGCTCACCCAGGAGAACATGGAGAAGGGGTGGAACCGCTTCGACTCCGTGCAGAAGTCTCTCCTCTTCGGAGGAGTGGACTCGGGGGTTTCCCTTGCGCTCTCCTTGGCGATGCTCTTCGTCATCTCCCCGGTCTGTGGTCTCATCATCACCGCCACGCTCATGGGAAATCTCGTGATCTCCCTTCTCCTCAATCGACTCGTCACCCTTCACATCGAACCGGTTGAGTCGATGTTCCGTGCCCTCACGCGCAAGCGGGGGGAGCGGTGGCAAGGAGTCGAGCGCGTGATCACGAGCGGTCGGGACCTGGAGGAGATTGAACAGATGAACCGCGAGTTCACAACGGCGCTTGAGGCCGATCGCAAGATTTGGCTCTCGTACATTCGTGGCACGATGCCACGTTCGCTCCTGGCGGGGTTCTCCGTCACGGTCACCGGGCTCTACGCTGGCTGGCGGGTGTGGTATGGGCACATGGATGTCGTCGACATCGTACCGATCCTGACCTGGGCCGGCATGGCCAGCCAACAGATGCGGTTCCTGGCACGTGTCGAACGTGAAGTGAACTGGTGCACCCCCAGTCTCAAGTCTCTCCGCCACGCCCTGTCGCTTCCCAACCAGCTGGCCCAGATGGATCAGCCGATTGTCCTGGATGATGGTCCAGTTGAGATCGCGTTCGAGGGACTTGGTCACAGCTACGACCACAAGCGTGGGGCGGAGAACGGTTCGGCCGTGTCCGTCCTACAGGGACTCTCGTTCAAGGTTCGTCCAGGCGAGAAGGTCGCGCTCATCGGTCCAAGTGGGGCCGGGAAGAGCACGATCACTCGTCTCATCCAGCGCTACATGGATCCCGAGGAAGGAGCCATCCGCGTGAATGGCCACGATCTGCGAGAGGTCGATCTGCGCTCGTGGCGACGGCTCGTGGGCTACATTCCACAGACTCCGCGCGTCTTCGACGGCACTCTGCGCGACAACCTGCTCTACAGCCTCCCGCCGCAGATGCGTTCCACGATCACCGATGTGGAGATCTGGCGGCTCATGCGCCTGCTGCGCATCGACTTCGGCTCAAGGCTCACGCATGGGCTCGATACCCGGGTCGGCCGCAACGGCATGAAGCTCTCCGGCGGAGAGGCTCAGCGCGTCATGATCGGCGCGGCGGCTCTCAAGCGTCCGCGTTTCATGATCATCGACGAGGCGACCTCGAGTCTGGATGCCGAGAACCAGGCCGCTGTGCAGGCGGGGATCGATCAGCTCCTGGCCGCCGAGGAAGCCAGTGCGATCATCATCGCCCACCGTCTCTCGACGGTTCTGCGCTGCGACACCTTCGTGGTGCTCAAGCCCGTTGATTCCCTCGAACCGGGCGAAAGTCAGATCGAGACGATCGCTCATTCCGTGCCTGAGCTCTTTGCTCGCTCCGAGATCTTCCGCCGCTTGGCGGAGCTCGAAGGGGTCCGCATCGCCGCGTGACCCATCCTCCACCCGTTACGCACACGGGTGGATTTTTTTGATCTCTCCATCTAGACAGATTGACTTTTTGCTGCTACATTCGTCCCTCGTGCCAAACCAGGCACGACTCGCAGGAGGCGCTGAATGCCACGTGTTCTCAAGTTCTTGCTTCTCGCCGCCGTTCTCGTGACGGGCTTCAACTGGCTCATGCCCGATCACACGCAGGACATCGCCTACTCCGAGGCGATCGCCCACATCCAGGCAGGAGAAGTCGAGTCTGTGCTCATCACCGACTCGGCGATCACCCTCACGCCTTCGGCCAGCTATGGTGAAGGCAAGACCCTTCACAAGGACCTCCGTTGGGAGGCGACTCGGGCCGGCGAGCTGAAATACCTGGAGGAGGTACTGACGCAAGGGCACGTGAAGTACGAGAGCAAAGAGGAAGGCTTCTTCGCTCGACACTGGCTTTTCTTCGCCCTCTTCGCGCTCTTCTTCCTGGGATTCGGGCCCTCCCTGATCCCATCGCGCTCAGGCGCCAGAGGCATCTTCGGCTTTACCCAGCACAAGGGCCGTCGGGCCGAAAACGTGAAGACAACCTTCGCGGACGTGGCCGGATACGAGAACGTGAAGGCCCAGCTCCAGGAGGTCGTCGCGTTCCTGAAGAATCCCGAACACTTCTCGAGTCTGGGAGCCGTGCTTCCCAAGGGGGTGCTCATGCACGGGCCTCCGGGTACGGGCAAGACCCTCATGGCGCGGGCAACGGCAGGCGAGGCTGGAGTTCCGTTCATCTTCATCTCTGGCTCCGACTTCGTCGAGATGTTCGTGGGCGTTGGTGCAGGCCGGGTTTCCAGCCTCTTCACGGAGGCCAAGAAGGCCGCTCCTTGCATCATCTTCATCGACGAGATCGACGCGGTAGGACAACATCGCTCTAGTGGTGGGGGAGGAGGCGACTCCGAGCGCGACCAGACCATCAACAAGCTGCTCGCGGAGATGGATGGCTTCGAGCCGTCCACCGGCGTGGTCGTCATCGCGGCGACCAACCGACCGGAGCGTCTGGATGAAGCACTGACTCGGCGATTCGGCCGGAAGGTCTTCGTCGGTCTCCCGAGTGTGGCCGCCCGCGAAGCGATCCTGCGCGTCCACGCACAGGGAAAGACGACCAACGGGATCAACTACGCTCAGATTGCCCAACTCACCCCGGGAATGTCCGGCGCTGGGTTGGCAGGCATCTTCAACGAAGCAGCCCTCATAGCCACTCGTGAGAGTGCCGCGTACATCACGACCGATCATCTCATCCGAGCGATCGAGGTGGTGGTGGTCGGCCACAAGGACGCGGCCCGGCGATTGAGTCAGGAAGACCGCATGACGGTCGCGGCCCACGAGGCTGGCCACGCCATCGTGCGTTCTGCTCTGGGTGGTCATGCGCGCGTCACGCGCATCTCGATCATCCCAACCTCTCTGGGGGCGCTGGGGTACAACCTCAACACACCCGAGGAAGAGGCGGATGCGCTCCTGCGCACCAGTGACGAGATCCTCCACGACGTCATGTGTCTCCTGGGCGGCCGCGCTGCCGAAGAGGTCATGAACGGTAAGATCTCGACCGGAGCGTCCGACGACCTGCGTCGCGCCAACCGGATCCTCTACGAGTTCGTCACGGTCTACGGCCTCTCCAAGGCTCTCGCGCACCGGGCGCTTCACGAGGAAGAAACCCACTGGAGCGAGCACACGGCTCAGCAGGTCGACGAGGAGATCGTGCGGCTGCTGGGCGAGTGCTATGCCCAAGCTAAGGCGATCATCGAGCACAACAAGTCGCTCGTCGGTCAACTCGCCGGGGAACTCCTCAGCGAGGAGGAACTCTCCGGACCATCGCTCTCGAGCCTCCTGCGTCAGGCAGAGGCTCCGACTCCGGCCTGAACCCTACGACCCGCGATTCACGCTCCTCGTGGTATCACGGGTTTTTTCTTTTGCTAGATGGTATGCTGGAATCGTAATATGTATGTATGTCAAAAATAGTTTTTCGTCTTATCCTCATTTGTGTGCTCGTCCTCCTTGCCGGCCTTCTGGTCTTGGCTTGGTGGAGTGTCCGTTCTTCTGAGACGGTCACGGAATCTAATGATTCAATTACGTCGTCCGAACAGGAGCAAACGTCGGATGAGTCCACGAATTTGTTTGAGGTTGATCCAGGCGTGCGCGTCACATTTGCCTCGAATCCGATTGTGCTTGCACAAACAGACAAAACACTCACACTCGCGTACGAGTATCGTTCCGAGGAGCTCAAAAACGCTCCCGAAGATCGCGTTCGGGTGATGACAACTCAGGATGGCCTGACATTTGAGCAGGAGGATCCGGATGAGTGGATGCATGTCCCTGAACCGATCCAACTTCCAGACGGAACGTATCGACGATATTTTTATAATGCTCAGGCAGGTGGCCTCCAGAGTGAGAGTTCCTCTGATGGAGGGACATTTACGCTGGATGATGGGTTGCGATATCAAGTTTCAGGAGCAAAAACAAACGATCCAAACATCTACGGAGTCTCGACGTATTTTGTCGATTCTCAAGGGGGCGTTATCCTCTTGTATAACTCAACGATCGACAACGAGATTGTCGTAAATCGGGCGTACGCCTCACCAGAGACAAGCGGACTGACATTTGTGTTTGATCGAGCCGATATTCTTGGTGGTACATTGGAGGAACCTCACTATGCAGACCCTCATACACTCGTGTTAGACAACGGAGATATTTGGCTAGTCATCATGAATCAGTCTCGCACCAATCATCCGCCGCAGTCACGGGAGGGAGTTATTTACGCGTATGTGAGTCGTGACGATGGTGAGACGTTTGATCTGGCGGGTCGGCTTGTTGATTGGGAAGACTTTGTAGAATTCGATGTCTACTCGCTCAATGATCCAAAGCTCGTGGAATTTTCGGACGGGACATTGCGAGTCTATGTGGCGGCGATGGTGCAAGACGAGGAAGTAGAAGGAGGATATCGCTGGGACCTGGTGAGTGCTCACGACTAAAACCAAAAACCGCCCCGGCGAACCGGGACGGTTTTTGTATCCTAGTTGGAATGATGTTTAACCGGATGAGATGCGCCGCTCTGGAAGAAGGAAATCTCGCGAGGTGTAGGTTACCCTACATCGAGCGAGTTTCCGACTGAAGAGCAAACAGATCGCCGGTTTAACGTTATTCCGCCTTTGGACGAGCGAAGGACACGCTGATAGCGCGACCCTCGATCATGGAGCCGTCAAGGGCTTCCATGGCGGCTTGTGCCGTGGCCTCATCCGCAAATTCGACGAAGCCGAATCCGCGTGAGCGTCCTGTCTCACGATCTGTGATGACACGAGCGGAAACGACACTACCGTGAGCAGAGAACATCTCGCTCAACTGAGCATCGTCTACACCCCAGGGCAGGGAGCCAACGAATAACTTGTTGTTCACAATAAGAGTGACAAGTGGGTCGAATGACCCAGTGACTTAGGAGCGGTACCTCTTATTATGACCTAACAAGAGAACCGTCATCAGCATGCCATAGTTTTTGTTATTTGTCAATGATAGAATACGCACACTGTTTGATCGTATGAAGGGTATTTGGTTCATCGGTGCCGTCATGTTCTTTGCCTCAGGGTGTGGGGTGACCTCTCTCCCACCAGAAACGGTCTCTCAAACGTCTGAGAATGAGGCTGTTTTGCTGCAAGAAAACGCCTATCAGAACACTCGATTTGGCTATCGTCTTGCCATTCCTGAGGGGACAACCCCCTATGCCCTTACCCCTGAGCAGACGGCCGTCTCGGCACAGGAGGAATCGGACGTCGTTTTTCTTGTTGAGGGGGAGACAAACTTTTTTACCGTCCGTGGAATTGAGGGTGCAGGGTCCCCACACGAGTGGCTTACCCAGAATCTTTCCTTCTTTTATCCCACGGGAGATGCTGCCCAACAGGTGGGTGAGCTCGCGGGGGAACAGGCGATTTTTTTACGAGGATCCGGGACAGCCACTTCACCTGCACGGCTCATTGTCCTCTCATGGAACGGGAACTTGATTGTGATTTCCTACGAACAAGATACGGGGACGTTTGAAGAACTCGTTAGCTCATTCCAACTTATCTAACCTAACGCATTGACTGAAGGAGATTTCGCGTCACCTCCTTGTACATCTCCACGGCCGGTTGATCGAACGCGTTGACATCCAAGAGGCGACCAAGGTAGATGATTTCTAGCATCCGGAATTGAAGATAATATCCCAGCTCCCGAGCATCCGCTTGTTCCAAGTCGATTTCGACGTAGGGCCGAGCGGTTTTTTCGTATGCTGCCTTCACGCCACCGTAGATGGCTTGCATGATGCCCTCAAGCGATGTTCCTGAAATATGTTGGACGAGTCCGGGAAGGGCAAGGCGTTGTGAAACGGTATGAACCGCGCCCGTGAACGAGAAGACGAGGTTGGTAAACGTCGTATCAGGTCCACCCCAGTAGAGTTGTGCCATCGAGTGCAAATCCGTTGAACCAATAGAGACAATAGGCATGATCCCTTTCCCGTCCTTGCCAAGACTTTCTGCGATGAGCTGTCGTTCCCATTTTCCAAGAGCCTCGAGTTTTGGTGAAAAGAGAAACGTATTGTGAATCGATCTTCCAGCCTGGAGTTGAAGGTAGGTGAGACAGGCACTGATAAGCGAGTGATTTTTTGTTGGGTTTGAAGAGGTCCCGTCTGTCACCGCGCGCCGCGCGCCGGCGACGAGTTCTCCAATATCAATTCCAGCCAGAGCGAGTGGCAAGAGTCCTACGGCCGAGAAGACACTGAATCGTCCCCCTGCTTGCGCGGGGACAGAAAAGACCTCCATTTTGTTCTCTTTGGCGGTGTTCCAGAGTTTTGATCCTTCGTCCGTGATGAATACAAACCGTTCGCGTACGTCGCCCAGTTGTTTTGTGGCGCAGGTCCAGAGGACCTCCATGTTGGCGATGGTCTCTGTCGTGCTTCCGGATTTACTAATGACAATCGCGAGGAAATCGTCTTTACTTGTCAGATGTTCTAGAACGCGGGTAACCGCAGTCATCTTTTCATCCGTGACGGTATCTAGAAAAAGGAGTTTCGGGAGTCTGTCCACCAGGAGGTTCATCGATCCGGCGATAGCCTCATAGACAGCCTGTGTCCCCAGGTTCGATCCTCCAATACCAACCACAATCACATATTGAAGGGTAGGAGCGTGGAGGCGTTTGGCTGTTTCCTGGATCGTTTTAAGGAGCTCTACATCTCCGGTAAGCTGGATTGAGGATTCGGATGCAAGGTAGTCGGTTCGTTTTGCGATCAAGGCCAGTTCTTCTCGATAGGGCTCGAGTTTGTCTAAAAGCACGGTAAGTTGGTTCTGAGTCACAAGAGCCTTATCTGAGTAGAATTTCATAGGTGTGGATAACGTGATCGATAGGGAATCACCGAAGTGCTACGATGTTTCTATAATTCTAACGTTTTTTTTATGATGCACCAAGGTAAGTGCGGCATGCATTGTGTCGCCTGGTGGCTCCTTTGGGTGGGAGGCATTAACTGGGGTCTCGTGGGTCTTCTCGATTGGAACCTCGTCGAAACCCTTTTGGGTGGATGGCCATGGCTCGTAAAGCTCGTCTACATCCTCGTGGGTCTCTCTGCGATCGTTATGCTGCTCGAGAAGAAGTGCGTCAAGTGTAAGTAGGACATCTCATCCAAATGAGAATGTCCTAAGTGGGTGAAACCGAGGCAGGCATGGGAATGCGCCTCGGTTTTTTGTATACTACAGCCAATTGCGGAGGTCTTGAAGGATCTCTCCGAGCTCATGGTATAATCGCCCCGTATGAAAGTCATCCTCATGTCAGATGTCAAAGAGCTCGGGAAGGAGGGGGAGATTGTTGAAGTCTCAGATGGGCACGCGCGTAATTTTTTGTTTCCTCAGAATCTGGCGGTCGCCGCAACAGCAGATAGTCTGAAACAGAAGGCTGAGAAGGAAGCTTCTCTCACACGTAAGGAACACAGGGAGATGTCTGTTGCGGGCGATTTGGCGGCATCATTGGAGGGTTTTGAGCTTGTGATGCAAGAGAAGGTCAGCGACGGCGGTGTCTTGTATGCGGCGGTGACCGGCAAAGCGATTGCTGATGCGTTGAAGAAAGAAGGGTACAAGATTGATCCTGCGTGGATCGATCTTGCGCATGCATTCAAGGAGCCAGGTGACTACACCGTTAGTATTTCGCTCCCTCACGGTTTTGAAGCAGAAATCAAAGTCGTCATCGAAGAAAAATAACCAAAGCGGGCTTGTGACCCGCTTTTAATTATTCTATGACCCATCGTTATATTTTCGTTGTTGGTGGAGTGATGTCCGGTGTAGGAAAAGGCGTCACCACCGCCTCTATTGGAAAGATCCTTCAGTCTCGCGGCCTCCATGTGACGGCCATTAAGATTGACCCGTACGTCAATGTCGACGCGGGAACCATGAATCCGGTTGAACATGGGGAAGTCTTTGTGACCGACGACGGCGACGAGACCGATCAGGACATGGGGAATTACGAACGGTTTCTAGGGGCGGATCTTACAAGCGCGAACTACATGACGACCGGACGTGTGTATCAGACCGTCATCCAGAAAGAGCGCAATCTGGAGTACAAAGGGAAGTGTGTAGAGGTAGTGCCCCATATTCCGCTTGAGGTCATTGGGCGTATTAAGCGAGCAGCTTCCCAGGCCAAGGCCGATGTCGCGATGATCGAAATTGGGGGCACGGTTGGGGAGTATCAGAATATTTTGTTCTTGGAGGCTGCTCGCATGATGCACTTGGAAGATCCGGAGAATGTGTTGTTCGTGCTTGTGAGTTACTTGCCTGTGCCAAAACATTTGGGCGAGATGAAGACCAAGCCCACGCAGTACGCCACGCGCACGCTTAACAGCGCCGGGATTCACCCAGACTTTATCGTCTGCCGCGGAGAGCAATACATGGATAAACCTCGGCGAGAAAAGCTTTCGATTTTTTGTAACGTGAAGCCTGAGGCCGTCATCACGGCTCCAGATGTTTCATCGATCTATGACATTCCTGCCTTGTTTGAAGAACAAGGGCTCTCGTCGACGATTCTGAAAAAGTTCCGTCTCAAGCCTCGACCGTCCGATTTGAAAAAGTGGAAGGCGATGGCCAGTGTGCAGGAGAACGCCAAGAAGACCGTGAAGATTGGTGTCGTTGGAAAATACTTTTCAACGGGCGACTACACACTTTCGGACTCGTATATCTCCGTGATTGAATCCCTCAAGCACGCCGCTTGGGCAAACCACGCGCGGATTGAAATGGAGTGGATCAATTCAGAACAGTTTGAAGATGGAACGAAGAAATTGGCTGACCTTCATGCGTTTGATGGGGTTTTGGTTCCGGGAGGATTTGGAACACGTGGCATTGAGGGAGTCATCTCGACCGTGAAGTATTGTCGTGAGAAAAAAATTCCTTACTTCGGGCTGTGCTATGGCATGCAGCTTGCGACCGTAGAGTTCGCTCGGAATGTTCTTGGAAAGACTGGGGCACATACAGTCGAAGTAGATGAAGCGACAAAGGATCCGATCATTCACGTGAATCCCGTACAGCTCAAAAATATTCGAGAGAATCGCTATGGAGGCACCATGCGCCTTGGAGCGTATGACTGCGACCTCAAGCCTGGAACGATTGCGCGACGAGCCTATGGCGTCCCCAGTATTTCCGAACGTCATCGCCATCGATACGAATTCAACAATGAATACGCCGCGGCGATCGAAAAGAAGGGAATGATCATCTCGGGCATAAATCCTCAGACGGGACTCGTGGAGATCGTTGAACTCAAGGGGCATCCGTTCTTTGTGGGAGTGCAATTCCATCCCGAGTTTCATTCTCGGCCTCTGAGACCCCATCCGTTGTTTAAGGCGTTTATCAAAGCGGCACTTCGTGTATAAACAGCTATATGAACGAACGATATCAACCAGGAGATGAAGATTTTAGACGAAAGAACGAGATACCGGAGTCTCACGGTCCGGAGCTTATTTTTGTTGATGATGGATATTCAACTACTTACAGGCAACTTGAAGCGCAACATCCCCTCGGACCAGAAGCAGCCAGTGATTATTTGGATAAACGTGCGGCAAGGACTGTGCTTGAACGTATTCGACAACACCCGATGAGTAAACCATTTTTGAGGCTTGTGGCATTTTTGGTAGCAGGCGGTGTTGCTTATGGTGGAATGCAAGAAAAATTGGATGAGGATACTCAAGAGAGTATTGAATTGCGTGAGGCAATGCAAGATCCGGAAGTTGCTTATGAAGTAAAAAAGTTAATTTTAGAAGAACTTATTCAATCAGGGGAATTGGTGGCAGAATTTGAAGGTCGTGAAGGTCGAAGTCGTTGGAGCCAGATTGAGAAGTTGGCGTATGAAGGAATCCCTCGACTTTCAGATAAATTTGAATATCTTCATAAGGATAACCCAAATATCATTGCGGCATATCGGAATCCAAAGGAAAGAATTAAACAATTCGATACTTTTTTTGTCTTATTAAATATTGAGTTTTGTCATTCACCACTTCCTTATGAATTTACCGATCAAGTGATTGAAGATGCTGGTAGAATATTTCCAACACTTGAAGAAAGCGAGGCGTTTGAGATGTATTCGACTTTAGAGCCACTCCTTTTTAAGGCTGACGGTTTACGAGCAGTACGTGATCTTGCACAAGGTTTAGTTGCAGCGTTACCTTCAGATCATCCAATCGTTGAGAGAATCAATCAAAGACAATGGTTGAACCCGCAAGTGGATCAATGGTTTGGATCTTCAACTTCAAATTCAGTAATTTTCGATCAGGTCAATGGAAGAATTAAGATTTACCATCATGTTGGAGATAGAACAATTCTTTTGGATGTATTCCCTGGAAATGGAGGACCTGCCGAAGGTGTTGCCTGGGAGCGTGGCTTGCCAGCTCATGTTGCTGTTCGTACACCTGATGGAAATTACAGTTTTGATCGTGCTTTTTCAAAAAAATCAGCTTCTTGGAAGTATTCGTGGGTGGCTGATCAAGCTCCTTTGAGATGGACGGTAGATAAGAAAAATGTGGAGTATCAAGACACGGATGGAAAATGGAGGTTGTTAACAGGAGAGGACGCTGAGTTTACAGGTTTTGGCGCGCCGCAAAAACCGTTCAGAGATTTAGAGCACTCAAGCATGTATCAGGCCGCATCTCAAAAGCAAGATGATGGAACATATAAATATCCACATCCTTTTACTATTGATGACGTGTTGGAAAAAGGAGGAAAGATGCAGGTTGCTCGTGCACAATTGCGTAAAACGTGGGATCGAAATGATTTTGGACCCAAGGCGATCAGTATTCGAGATTCGCAAGGGAAGCTGATGACTATCTATTTTCATTCAAGTCCGGGTGATGAGAAGCCTGAACAATTTCTTGATTACTCGCATGGTTGTGTTCACATGAAACCTGGAGATGTTGAGGCAATGGATGGGTATCTTGATAGGGGTTCAAAAATTAGAATTTCGGCAGTTGAAGTTCCAGAAGTCGAGGAAGGTATGGATCAGTCGTAAATCCTGTGGAGATGTATTATCCGGTCCCCCTCCTTTTTAAGGAGGGGCTAGGGGTGGTTATGATCGTGAGGGAATTGTTGTTTGTTCGTTTGTGTCATT
>Ga0208373_1003421_pt1 | contig 15617 bp, 15 predicted proteins | sample RifOxyC2_FD_184036 | JGI IMG/M metagenome (GOLD analysis project Ga0208373, IMG submission 184036) | Soil microbial communities from Rifle, Colorado - Rifle Oxygen_injection C2 (SPAdes) | ecosystem: Environmental > Terrestrial > Deep subsurface > Rock core/Sediment | place: Rifle, Colorado...
GGGTCCGCCAGCACATGGCCCCGTTCACCGTGGTGCTCCCCCCCACACAGCGGCCTTCTGCGTACATGATGTTGGGATTTCCAAAAATCACCCCAGCCCCACCGTCGCGATACAAATGCGCTGTGGACCAGACCGTGTCATCGACCTTGAAATCTTTGGTTTGAAAAAAAGAACCTTCTTCAATCATCACCACAGAGAGTCCTGCCTCAACCAATTCTGTGGCCACCACGGCACCGCCCGCACCAGAGCCCACGACGCAAACATCGCAATCAAGTTCGATGTTTTTCTGAATGTTTTTGAATGAATGAAGCATGATGACACACCAATAAAACGCTGTGGCGCAATATGACGCAGGGCTCTCGGCTTACAGTCAACAGCTCACTGTCAACGGCCAGAATCTGGCTGTTGTCTGTTGGCCGTAGGTCGTCAGCCTTTTTTCGTCCTTTCGTCCTTCGTCCTTTCGTCCCTCGTCCTTCGTCTCTCCTCAACGTGCCCGTTTGGATCATAGCCAATATACTTCCACACATCGGGGTGGGAAAAATAACTGATCATCACCAGCCCCCTGATCCCTGCCATCATGTTCCTAATGATCCCCGAGCGGCTTTGCAGGCACCGATCCAGAAATTCCTGCTGTTTTTTTTGCTCTAAAGCCACAAAACGTTTAAAACCATAACCCCAAAACAACACACTCAGGTCAAACAAATACAGCCCCACAATAAAGCCCCGCCTGAATAACGTTGGAAATTCCCTGACCGTCGCGTGACATCTCGTGATGAGCGACTGTTCTTGATGGGTAACACGAAGCCCTTCGGGTTCCACGATCAGGGCCGCACCGATGGCAACCAATATCAATCCCGCGCGTTTGGGCAGTGCCTCATTTTTAGCAACCATCATGATTACCCTTTAGGGCACCTCAACAAGTCCATCAGCGCCCTGCTAATTTCTTTTTTTCGCTCCTGCGATAAAAAAACGCCACAACGAGGAAGTACACAATCATCACACCCACGGCCCCATTCATGACTAGCGACAGGGGATTCTCGGGCCCAAATAGCGAAATCGCTTTCCCACTCAGATATGCCTCATTGGTCCCAAGAACGGCATAACGATCAAAGAGCTTAAGGATCAGCCAGGCCTCAACGGCAATTAATCCCGCCATGAAAAACAACCAAAACAAAAAGGACACCCTGCGCAAATCGCGCCCCAAATAAAATCCAAAAATGACGGGAAAATAATAGAGAAACACAAACAAATACACGTATTCAGACGGGGTATTGTGGCTATCTTTTAAAAAATACATCCACATCCAGTCAGGATACAACCTGATAGCCCAAACGACAGCCACATTAAAAACTGTAGCAAAAACAACGGCGTGCCACAGGTATGGATCGGCAAAAACAGTCCCTTGCCTAAGTCTGTGTGAAAAAACGGCAAACAAGGCCCCAAAAAGGATCATGATGGGTAAATCAATGATAAATGTCTGCCTACCCTCCTCAGAGAGTGTCGATTTAGACACTCTCCCCAAAGAACATAACCGAATGCATGCGCCTTAAGCGTTTTTCTTCTCAGTTTTTTGTGTAGACGATGGGGGAGTTTTAGGTTCGAATGTGAGTTTGGTCAATAAAAAAAGAAAAACAAAAAATGGCAGCTCATCTGCCGAATTTAGGTTGAACCTTTTTTTGAGCAGACCTATATTTTGCGCCTTGAAAACACACACCGCTATCATCGCCCTTTTCGTTTGTTTCTTTCCGCTGTTGGCACTCGCGACGGATACACAACAAGTGAGTTTTTACGTTATTCAACCCGGTGGTGACGGTTCGACGGAAGAGGCAAAACCCTATCTTCTGGAATTTTTTGATTACCTCAGGGAACAGACGGGAACCTCCTTTGATGGTCTCTACATCAACTCAAAAAATGAAGCGGTCACTGCGTTGCAGAACAAGGGTGTTCAGTTGGCCATCGTCAGTCCCGAGTTCATTGCGACCTATCGGGACCGTTTTAATTTCATTTCTGTACTCAAAACCATTCCCATTTATTCATCGGGCCCGTATGAAAAATATTTCATCATGACCAATAAAGCGACCAACCTGATTGATCTGGCAGATCAAAATACAAAGGTGAGTCTTTACACCTCGGGGGATTACGATGGCGCGTTTCTAAACAATGTCATCTTTGGCGAAAACGAAATGATCAAAAAGATTTCCTGGCAGATGATACAATCACCCGATGTGTTAAATATCATCAAGGAAATCGATGCCGGAAAAACCAATACTTTTGTTCTGCTGACAGGTTACGAATTTTCGGTGATTCAACAGCTCAAGCGATCAAACTCTCTGCCCTCGTTGCAACTTGTTTTTTCGTCCACGGAACTTCCCAGTAGCCATGTGGTGACGCTCGGTAGCGGCAACACCTCTTTGCTGGGTACGCTCAAGACCGCTCTCGTCAACATGCCCAACTCCCTCAAGGGAAACATGATCCTCAAACATTTGCGGCTCAAGGGATTCGCAGAGTAACGTCTCATGACTCAAGCCCAGAAAAAGAAATACGCGATCGGCCTGGATATCGGTGGCACCAAAATCGAGGCCGCGATCGTCAGCAGTGTCGGTGAGGTATCCCACACCATCCGAATCCCCACACCGTTGGACCCACGCATCCTCAAGGAGGCGCTCTGCCAGATCACTGACGACTTGCGCAAACTTCACGATATCGTCGGCGTGGGCCTCAGCATCCCGGGAAGTCTTGATCCTCAAAGTGGGATCTTGCGCAACGCACCCAATTCGCCCAGCATCAACAATACCGATTTTTTCACCCAGCTCAAAAAAAACTTTCCCCTCGACATTAAAATTGAAAATGACGCCAATTGTCTTGTCATCGGTGAATATTTATTTGGCGCGGCCCGGGGCCTGGACCACGCTGTTGGGTTGATCATGGGAACGGGGTTTGGGAGCGGCGTGATTGCACGCAAACAGCTGATCACCGGTTCACAAGGTTTGGCGCCTGAGTGGGGACACACAGTCATCAAATACGATGGCCGCACCTGTCATTGCGGAAAAAGGGGTTGTGTCGAAACCTATCTGAGCGGGACGGCCATCTTGACTCGTTATCATTCTGCGGGAGGGTCTGAAGACATCAAAACCACGCAAGATGTGTTTCGCACGCGTGCCAAGGATAAGGTAGCCAGCAAGGTCATCGAGGAAACCATGCGCCTGTTTGCTGTCGTGATCGGCAACATTGTTTCAGCGTACGACCCTCAAATCATCGTTCTTGGCGGGGGATTGTCTTTACAGCCCATTTACTACAAGCAACAGGAACTCATTCAAAAACAAATTTTTGGAAGTCAAAAAACGCCCCTCATCAAACCAGCCATGTTCGGCGACGCCTCGGGCAAGATCGGCGCCGCCGCATTGTTCTTTTGAAATACCATTATCCCGCCGCTTGCCCTTATTTAGTTTCAGCCTTGACGACAGCAATTGAGAGCCAAATGGTCTCATTCACAAGCCTGACCTCGATGCGCGTTTGCCCATCTTGGGTTAGATAAAGTAATAATTCACCATGTGTTTTTGTTTCCAGTGATTTCATTAGTGCCTCAATGTTTTTCTGTTGTTTCCACTTCTTTCAACAATTTTCCAACAATCTGATCAGCTTTCTGTAAATTTTGTGGAATGCCATATTCACCAGTTTCATAGGCTTTGGCCAACGCCCATAGTGTGTCTACATCATTTATTGCTGCTGATTCTTTGGTAAGATCGACAGTTTTCAATAAAGTTTGAACAGTATCTTTGTCGTACAGATTTTTTACAAATTGAATTAGTTTGGCTGTTTTCTGTTCTTCACTATTTGTAAAATAATATTCAGAACTAGCGTGGTTATACACAAATGAATTTAATATACTATCTGCCAAATCTTGTTTGTGTTCATTTTCGAATTGTTGAAAATCGATTACAAACACATGTTTTTCATGAGCACATATTTTTAAATCCGCCTCAAATCCGGGTTTATTATATTTGATAACAGCAACCCTTTGATCACCAACCGTAGTTGTGTCAATATTCAGAATTTTCCCAGTACTTTTTATTTTTTCTACAACATATTTAACAACCGAATCCATGTCACTTTTTGCCGTTTTTTTTGTAAACACATCTGTTACGGTAATAAGACCTTTCCCATATGACGTAGGATCTATCATTAATGTGGTTTCTATAACATCATCGGACAAGGCTACTGCATCGCCCATATATCTGATTTCATAGTAAACTGGAGATTCCGGAAGTTTGATTTCATACACTCGGTTTGGTGGCCAATGTTTACCCCAATCCTTCACATGTTCGAATTTTACATTGTTAAACATTTCTCTAAATTCTTGTTCATAGTCACCAAATTTTTCTGTGTCGGCAAATGCTGTAATCAGATAAATTTGTTCGTCATATTCATAGACACCTGTTTGGGCTCTAATTTCTTTTTTGTAAATGTATGCCTTACCATCTAATAGGTACTTAAAATAATTGTGTCCCTTTAGCGTGACGGGTTCTTGCCTTTCACGGATATTGCCTCTGAATTTTACTAAAACCTCATCTAAGTGTGCATATACATCATCGAGAATGTTTTGATTCCTCCTGGCAAGACGGCTTACATAAACAGTCGTACCCAAGATAAGTTCTTTTGGCGTTCCTGGCACTCTTCTAAATTCTGCTATTACATTATCGTTCACGAATACCGCAAATGGATATCTCTCCCATTGTTTTGATAATTTAATTACAATATCTGCCTTGTTAAATCTATATTCCGAAATGTTGTCGAACAAATCATGTCGTTTGACATTCGAATTGTTGTGCGGCGCTATAGAATCAGTCAAACCAAACAAACCCTTATTGAAAGGGAACATGGTCATACCATATTGTAAATAGGCCTTTGTAAGCTGTCTATAATTCAGGTGTAAATAACATAGAGCAACCCTGAAAATTGGGGGCAAAGAATATTCACTATGAGCTAACAAAAAATTATCACTATTCATTGTCCTGTTTATTGCTTGCTCACGATATTCCTTCAAGGCACGCTGTATATCTCCTGTTGATAAAAAATAGAATGCCCGTACAGAATTACTATCATCATCATCTGGCACTTCGTCCAATAAAGATCTAGCAGCATTAACGTCACCCTCCATCAAATACATATGAGCAAGTTGAATTTTATATTCTTTTTTCTCAAGTATTGTATCTGCTTTCAATAAAGATTCGATACTATCCGCATAATCGCCTGTGGCAGCTTGTACAGCACCCAACAAGGCCCACATATCAGAATTTTGCGGGGCCAGCCCGATCGCTTCATTAAGTTTTTTCTTTGTATTTCGCAAATCGCCTCTTGCTATGGCGACTGTGTATTCAGAAATAATTCTTTTGAGCCTGTAATATTTGAAGAAAGAATGAGTGCCTGCAAAGGAACCCAACAATAATACAAACACTGTAATTGCAACAATTTTCTTACGGTTTCTGAAAAACCATTTTTTTATTAAATAAACCAAGGATCTTTTTCTAGCGATAACAGGCTTGTTCAGTAAATAATTTTGAATGTCATTTTGTAATTCCGCGACGTTTTTATAACGAAGATTCACATCCTTGTTGATTGCTTTAACTAATATTCTGTTTATGTCGGCGGGTAACTTCCTGCAATATTTCTTTGGATTCTCTGGCGGCTCATTTGTAATCTTAATCAACAGCTCACCATATGATTGTCCTTGATACGGAAGATTTTGCGTAATCAGTTCATAAAAAACCACCCCTAAAGCATAAACATCTAATAAAATATCTGATCGAGCCGCACCATTTAGCAATTCAGGAGCAGAATAGACAGGAGTACCCAAATACTCCCCTGTTAATGTCATGCCCATTTCGTTAACATCACGACTTAAGCCAAAATCAAGTATCGTTGGTTTGCCATATTGATCGATAATAATATTTGATGGCTTTATATCCCTGTGTATTATGCCTTGTTCATGCGCATAAGAAACCGCATCACAGACCTGTATCATCAAATCACAACACAGCCGAAGAAAGTCACTACCAGTTTTTAATCCCAGTTGGTTACCCTCGATGACCTCCGACTGAGAACCACTTAAGATCATTTCTTCTTTGAATTTTTCCGTGCCAACTTCTTCAATTTTTTTGATAATTTTGTCTAGAGAAACGCCACGTACGTAATCCATGATAATATAGGAATAACCTTCTTCTTCGCCCACATCGTAAATTTGCACTATGTTTTCATGCTTAAGTTTTGCGATTGATTTCGCCTCTTGCTTAAAACGGGCCAGAAAGCGGCTTTCTCCGGGCATTTTTCTAATCACCTTAATTGCCACTTCGCGGTTGAGTGCAACCTGTTTTGCTAGATAAACAATGCCCATCCCCCCTTGTCCCAACACCCTGACTAATTCACAACCTCCAATTATTTGTCCTGCACGCAAATTTGGACAATCACCAATATCTTGATGATGAATAATACCCATTAATCGTTTGTAAGCCGCAATTTTTTTGTTAAGTTCTTCTTGATAATTGGGGTAGGTTTTTATCAGAGGTGTAAAATCAATTTCGATCTGATCGCTATGCTCTGCCAGGAATTCTTGAAATATTTTGTTTATTTCTTCATTCATTGGTCATGATATCAGTCAATTTGTCAATGGCCCTGGCATACTGCATGCGCGCCGCATCTTCGGAACAATCAATGACCCCCGCAATGTCCTTAAAAGCCATACCCTCGTATTGTCGCATGACAATAATCTCTCTTTGAGCATCGGCCAATTGATCCATAGCACATTCAAGGTGCAAAACATCATCTTTAAACTGCACTTGTACACTGGGCCTATACATACTCTTAGCGGGAAGGTTACCAATAACCGAACGGTCATTTTCACTGTTTTTTGGTTTTTTTATTTCTTGATTAAAATCTCTTTTGCCCGCGTTATGATAATCAGCCAAATCCCTGATCTCATTTTGAACGAGTTTGCTGATCCAATGCAAAAAAGACGCCTCATCCTTTGGTTCAAAGTCCTTGAAGCCCTTTATAGCCCTGATCATAACCTCTTGCACGATGTCCATTGATTCTGTCTTTCCCCTGAGCTTGCAACCAAGCCGCATTCTGACAATACGAAGAACGCGCTCCATATATCTATCCAATAGCAAATTAAGGGCCGCATCCTCACCAGCTTTTGCTTTATTCACCAAATGGATTGTCGTTTTTATGCCCTGCTCCATATTTATGTGATTTCATAGAGTTACATTTTTTTCAATTTATTTTGTTCGGTTCCTATCGATTACCCGCTGTGTAAACCAAGAGGGGTTATTAACAAACAGAAAAGGAGAGCATATGAAAAAAACACTTATGATCACAACATTGGCAATTTCAATGTTAATCAACACGGCGGTTTTTGCAAAAACTTCTACTGCAAATTCAACTGACAAACAAATCAACAGACCAGAAATCGTGAGAGGTGCTGATTATTACGCTTATGTTAATGTAAGGAGCTACTACAGAAGTAATGGCACTTATGTCGCGCCACATATCCGAACGAACCCTGACGGTTATCGCTGGAATAATTTCAGTTCATCAAATGAAACTGCTTCTAAAAATGATAAATACGCCTACGTGCATGTGCGAGGTTATTACAGAAGCAATGGAACCTACGTGAATCCACATATTAGGTCATATCCAGACGGCATCAAATGGAACAACCTGAGCTCGTTTAACGAAACAAAACACAGCAACACCATCTATAACCCAGATTCTCAAAAAATATTTTCTCAGTTGGTTTAAGCAGTAATCAAAGCGTCCCGGTAAATAACTGGGGCGCTTTTTCGCATTCCATTTTACGAACACGAGGACAACTGTATGAAAAAAATCATCGTAACAATAATTTTTGGCCTAGTGTTGGCACTCAGCACAAGTGAAACCCAGGCACACCCCGGCAATATAGACCCATCAGGCTGTCACACATGTTACACAAACTGTCCCTCTTGGGGTTTGGCCTATGGGGAATACCATTGTCATTGAAATATTCTTGATAACCATTAACCCGTAGGATCGGTGACCGTCAAAAACTTAAAGCGCCTGAAATCACCATCTGCCGTAATGATTTCCTTGATGCTATTTTCGTAAAGCATGGCCGCTATGTGACAATCATGAATGAAGTGCCCCCGGGTGTATCCAGAAATTTCCAACACTTTCTGAAGGGCCTGCCCGTGCGCTGTCCCTTCGTTAAGAATGCGCGCGCTGGGAAAGGAGAACACTGTTTTGATGAATTCAAAGGCCTGTTGCCAAGAAACCGGTTTTTCAAACGCCCTGGGATCGGTCGTGATGCGAATAAACTCGTAAAACACTTGCCAAGAAATTGAGAAATCCCTTTGTCCATCAAGAAACGGGGCCAAATGCTGTTTAACCTTTTTATGAAAGGGCGATTCTTGGTTGGCCAGGTAAACCCAGATGTTAGCATCGATAAAAGGGATCAAACTTTTTCCTCCCAAGATTCGTACAATCGTGTGCGGGAAGAAATGTCAGCACGTTCTTTTCCCAATTTCAGCAGAGAAAGAGAAGGCACTTCTTTCTCGATTTTTTCCACTTTTGCCAGGCCAAGCAAAAGAAGTTCCGCAATCGCTTCCTTGAGGGTTTTCTGCATCCTCTGTGCCCTGGCACGCACGCGCGCCAAGATGGGTTCATCGAGACAAATGGTTGTTCTGTTCATACGCATATTAGCATAACACAATTATGCATTTATGTCAAACCAGCTCTTTGAGCCTGCGCAAAACCTCTTCCTTGCCCCACACCTCGATCAAATCAAACGCGCCGGGACTGACGTTCTGACCAGAGAGGACCACACGCACAGGATTGGCGACCTTGCCCATTTTGACGTTGAACTCCTGCATGATTTTTTCGAAAAGCGCATGGACAGTATCGTGATTCAACTCAGATGATTTTTCGAGCTCCTCACAAACCCGTTTGATAATGGGCAGGGTTTCGGCATTAACATTTTTACTGATTGCCTCAGCATTTGCGGGGACATCAGTAAAAAATAATTTGATGTAATCGGCCAGATCCTTGATCGTGCGCGCCTTTTCGAGTGACAAATGAATGGCCTTGATAAGCTTGGCCTCATCATCGACTTCGATCCCTTCTCGGGTATAAAATTCTCTCACTAGTGGCGCCAAATCTTCTGGCCGTGATTGCCGAATGTACAACCCGTTGAGCCAACCCAGTTTATCAAAATCAAACACAGCCGCCGCCGTAGAACAGGCCTCCAAACCAAAGGCAGAAATCATCTCCTGTTTTGTAAACACCTCCTGATCACCGTGCCCCCAACCCAGCCGCACCAGATAGTTTACAATCGCCTCTGGCAAATACCCCAAATCCTTGTACGCCATCACACTCATGGCACCGTGGCGCTTGGACAATCTTTTTTTGTCGGCCCCCAAAATGAGTGGCAAATGCGCAAACTCAGGAACATCCAGCCCAAGCGCTTTGTAAAGCTGAACTTGACGGAACGTGTTGCGCAAGTGGTCATCGCCTCTGATCACCAATGTGATCCCCATAGCGGCATCATCCACAACAACCGACAAATTATATGTGGGAGCACCATCAGTCCGTTTGATGATCAGATCATCAAGCTCTTTTCCTTCGACTTTCACTTCGCCCTTGATTTTATCGTGAATGATGATGGTCTCGTCGTCATTGGAATAAAAGCGGATACAGTGCGGTTCTCCCGCTTCGATGCGCCTTTTCCGTTCGTCTTCACTCAAATGATAACAGGCCCGATCATAACGAAATGTTTCTTTGTCTGCCTGTGTGGCCTCTCTTTGTGCCGCAATTTTTTCGGCCGAACAAAAACAGGGATACGCTTTTCCTTCGCGCACCAGCCGCTCCACGGCCTGATTGTAAAGATCAAACCGCTTGGTTTGATAATAAGGGCCCTCGTCCCAATTGAGCCCCAGCCAGGTCATGCCATCCAGAATGGCTTTTATGGATTCATCGGTAGAGCGCTCAAGATCGGTGTCTTCGATGCGCAGGATAAACTTGCCACCATATCTTTTGGCCAATAAATAATTATACAGTGCGGTGCGTGCGCCGCCAATGTGCAAATAACCTGTGGGGGACGGGGCAAAGCGGGTGATGATTGGTTTTTGGTTCATAAAGTTCTCGTTTCGTAATAAAAGCTCATTAAAACGTGCCGGGGAAAAAGATCAAATTCGAAAAAAAGGGCGGTCTTTGGGACCGCCCTTGAAATACAGCCAACAAATGATCAAACCAGAAGCCTCTCTTATTGATCATTCAACAAGTTCCAGCAATCAACGTGATTGTGATCCACTTGTTCACACGCGGCCTCGGGGTTGACATCCAGATCTTCAAAATCAATCTCACCATCGGTATCAGCTGCGAGCGCGACACAATCAACTGTGTTGCTGCCAAACGAAGGCTCAGAAATGTCCTCCGCCGTGAGGAGGTCCACATCGTCAGCACTATCGGTATAATCGTTGCTGTCTTCTACAGGAGACCCTGCAGAGGCACTCCAGGATTCTGTGCCGGAATCTTCCCAGCCTTCTGGGCCACATTCATCACATGTTCCCGACATGCCATAATGAGCAGATCCCGCACCCAAAGCCAGATTGGCAATGGAATAGGTGTCGCCAGTGTTGGAATCAACGAGTTCGAAAATGCTGTAGGCCTTATTTTCGTAGGTGCCTATTGAATCGCCATTATCATACTCACCTGTCATGATGCCATTGATTGAGCCACCGTCCTCTGTCTGCGTAAAGTCCATATGCCCACTGCTGGTATCAGTTCCCCACTGCCCTTCGAATTCCATGGTCATATTCTTGGTCCCTTCGAAGTAACCAAGTTCGTTCACAACCCCACTCACCACGGCCTTTTCTGAACCATGTCCCTCCGGACTTTCGTAGGTCGAAATGTTGGTCATGTCGAATTCACCTGTTGTGGTATCGATTGTTTGATTGAGATACATCTGTTGCACGCCCTCTTTACAGGCAAACATGGTAAAGCCCGTAATGAACCCATCATCATCCTTGGTGAGTCTCATGCGAATCAGGTCCGGTCGCTCTTCGCCTTCTGGGCTAACCAGATCGTATGTGTGCCAGTCACCATCGTAGATGTCGTCGTTATGCAAGAGGTGGTTGGCATCGGCAGCAATAGCCTCCCAAACATGCTGAACATAGCACATCACCGTATCGCCCTGACTGGCCTGACTCAAGGCCCACTTGGTCTGGTTGTAAGTTTCACAGGCCGCCATGCTGGTCGTGCCAGGAACGAATGCCCCCGTCACATCATCGTAGGAATCGCCAAAACCTATCGCGTGCTTCGGCTTCACCAAAGCCGATAAACTTGTCGCTGTTTCGGCACTGACCACACGCGTGAGAGCCGTGGGCAGTTCATCAATTGTGGTGTACTGTGGCGTTCCCGTGACCCCTGGATCATTATCATCTGCATTTGTGGTGCTACTGCCGCCGCAAGAGACAAACAAATAGACAACGGAACTCAGTAACAAAACCACAAGTAACATCATCCTTGTGTTGTTTTTCATTTTTCCCCCTTAAATTGTTAATACAACTTGATCACGATTGGCCCATGACCAAGCTTGCCTGAGAAGGTCTCCAAAAAATATTTTCGGTGACCTCAAAAGAGTGGGCGAATTTTTACACTTTTTGCATAGAATAGCAAGTTTTTTTAATAAATTCATACCATTACAACCACACCCCCCACTTCGGATTTTTCTTTACAAAACCAAAGAAAAAAAACACAACATTTTCACCTCGTTGCCGATAATACCCAAGAGGGAATTTTCTGACTGTCATACTCCGAGGAAACACGCATGTTCATCACAAATCCCCTGCTGACTAAATTACTTCCACACATGAATCACGGCTCGCCTTCTGTCACCCTGACCGGTATTGCCGACACACAAAGCCTGAATGCCTTCGTTGAATCCGTCAGTTCATTTTCATCAGCACGCGCCGAACACCCCTTTCCCGACGATCCCATTAAATTTCGGGCGCAATGGAGTCTTGTAAAAACGCACCACATCTGTGGTGGTGTTCCCCTGAATTTTCAAAACGTGGAGGAACTGTTGGCTTGGCGCAAAGAAGGTCGCTTTGTAGTGCCGGAACAATTTGAGAACACACGCAATGATGAGCGCGGGGCGCTGTCTTCAATCAGATCACAATTTACCGATCCCGACATCTGCGCCCTCCACATATCGTTATTCAATGCTGGTTTTTTAATTCAGGAAACAAGACCCTCAGCAGAAAGAAACATCGGTCAGTGGCATGTCAGGGAACTAGTTGATTTGAGAGAAGGGCTTGAGGTTGTGGAATTGCTCGATGCCCACACACAAGGCACGGCATACGACATCATGGATCTGATTGCCTCAGTAGACTGGGGCGATTTCCGTCCTTATGGCCTCAAGAACATCAACGCATCACTAAGTTCTTTGAGCGAATTCAAGAACCCACACTATCGCCACTCCAATGGAGAGGAGGAAACCACTATTATTACCAAAAAATGCCACTGCGTTGCGCATGTCTTTATGGGTCGACTCACAGTTCTTTGGGGAAAAACTCAAATGCTGAGTTTTCAGACACCGCCCTACCGCCAACCTTCTGCCATCAAGCACATTGCGGCCATTCAGGCACGCCTACGTTATCATTCTTTTGCAAGGCTGGCCGTCGAGATTGCTGTGGCAAACAAACTAAAAGCGTCTGGTCTTCCACATTATGCATTCATCGATGATACCAGTTTTGACTGCATGTTGAACGCTATTTATCATATGGGCTTTGATGACATGACTCAACTCAGCCGTGAGGATTATATAGCGCTTCACAAAAAAACCTTTGAGGCCTTATGGACAAAAACTTCCATCAGCCATGAACACACACTCACTCGCATCCAAGACATGCTTACCCTCCCCCTTTCTGGAACGGCCCAGTCACACGCAGAAAATACTTTGGACACAATCGCACGAAAGATATCTGAAGACATACGAGAAATGCGGTCTGACAGGGCTTGTATTGAGGGGCTCCTGCCACAAAGCCCGGAACCCTGGACAACCCTGCGACTGGCCCGGTTTGTCTTTAGCTTGGGGCTGGCCCTCACAGAAATTTCGCCACGCGACGCCGAAGAAACCAAAACAGCTTTGGCGCTCACCCAAACATTGTCAACATTCACCAATGACCTGCTTCGACGTTTGGAAGCCCTGTCACAGTGGGATCTTTCTCAACCAGACCAAGAGCTTCTGTCTTGTCTGGTGAGCACACAACAACTCTATCTCATCAGCCCTTCGAAAATCCTGCAAAGGCTATTGAGTCAACAAACCACCACAAACACCAGCGCTTTAGCCCAACAATGGGGGCAACTGGAGTCCCTCTGGACACACAAAATCACCTCACCTCTGTTAAGCTGAGTGATGCCACAGGTTCTTGTGGTGCCTCACATGAAAACTCGTGGTGTCTGTGGAGTCGGGCAAAACTCACATCCTGGCGCTGATGAAATATTGCATGTACTGGTTGGAGTGCTGACCATAAGGTTCTATCTCATCATCGCGAACCTTGTAAGTCGCCTCTTCACCGGCCACGCCCGAAAACAACACGTTGTGCTCAATGTTGTCTCCGTCTACCATGTGAATGCGAACCAGATGTTCATGAAATTCGATCGCTGTCAGATTTTTATGACAGATGGGACAGAAATATTTTACCAGATCGCCTTGTTGGTATCGAAAATTGTCATTGTGCCAGACATCGTAATTCCCCAAGTGAGGACTCAGTAGCAAAAGACCGCGATCGCCGTCCTTTGCCTGCGCAGTGAAAGCAACATACTCATGGACGTCTAAACGCCCACGGCATTTTGGACAAAGATATTTATTACCCATACATCCTCCTTGACATGGCGGACCAAGCCCACATTTCTCATTGGCTTTCTACGCAAAGCACGGAGGAAGTCTTGACAAAAGCGGACTGTGTTCCACCACCGTCTTGACTGAAAAAATAATATACGCCCCTATCGGTTTGTGTCCAATAAGGACCCTACACAATTTTATTCCAGATGTCTGCTGGAGAGCATGGACTCAGAAAAAAGACAATGGGTTTTTCTCAAAGAGAGACAGCTGCGTTATTTTTCTCTTGTTTTGTTAACTAATAACCATTATTTACGCAAAAAATGTTTGCGCTATGGCTTTAGTTATAATAGACTCGTGCGAACAATTAACTCACTAACTTCCTAAGAGGAACACTATGAAGAAACTCAACACCACAACTATCTTACTGATCGTATTGCTCATCGCTGCCGTTATCTACCTTTTCGTAGGGTAATATTCCTACCATCAAGCACTCCCCCCTCCGTATGATCTGCATAAAACCATAGCTTTGATGCGTTGGTTTTTTTGTTTGGGGCCTGCTCCCTACTTGTTAAGGGGCGTAGATTCCTCAACTGCGAATTTCTAGGAGGGTATTTCTCATAGCATGACAGCTTCTGAAATCAATCCATCATCGGGGCATGATATTGTTTTTTCTCCTGTGTATGGCCCTGTCAAGTCGCGTCGTTATGGAACGACCTTTGGCATTAATCTCCTGCCGTCAGGCGAAAAAACCTGTTCGTTTGACTGTCTTTACTGTCAGCTGGGGTGGTCTACAAAGAAATTGCCCAGCGCAAACACCGAATTTCCCGTTAAGGAACTCATTGCAAAAGAGCTCGCCCGTTTACTGACGAAGCACGTCAACACCGCGCCACATCAGCAGGTCAGTATCGTTTTCAGCGGAAACGGAGAACCGACGTTGCATCCAGATTTCGCCAACATTGTCTCCCAGGTCATTCGAACGCGTGATGAGATTTCTAACACGACGCCCATAGTTTGTTTTACCAATGGGACAACCATTCAGAAGCAAGTTGTTTTCGACGCCTTATCTCTTCTCGAAGAATGTTGTGTAAAGTTGGATCCCCAACTAGCGATCACCAATTCACCACCCAAGGCTTTTTCTTGGCCGGATGTAAAAAATATTATCGTACACCTCAACAATCTGGTCATTCAATCTTGCGTTTTTGGAGGGCTGGGGGGAAACGACTCTCGCGACTCCATAGAACAATGGGTAGAACATTTTTCGGGACTGAATCCAAGGCGCGTTGATCTGTACACCATCTCCCGTCAAACGCCTCATGCTGGCCTGATCCCAACATCCAAAGACAGATTGACCGAAATCAAAAACGAATTGTCCCGCATTTTCAGCGGCCCGATCACCATCACCATTTGAATGATACCCTGAACCCTGCTCCCTGTGCCTTTTGCCTTCTTCGTGAACACGTGAACACGCCCAGTACCGTAATGGTACCAAGCACACACGGATAACTTCACCCATCACTCGTTACTCGTTACCCGTTGACCGTTGTCCCTTGAGCAATTATGCTTCTCGACATGCCAACCACCGACAAAAACCAAAATCGTTATTGGGGATGGGGGTATCAAAATCACGAATACGATCCCCACAAGGCCTCTCTATTTCTGCACCTGCTCGCACAACGTTTCGCGCTCAACACACTGGCTCCCAAACAGATCCCGCCAACCGTTGAACAATTTTCTATTCCCA
>Ga0208373_1003423_pt1 | contig 15611 bp, 12 predicted proteins | sample RifOxyC2_FD_184036 | JGI IMG/M metagenome (GOLD analysis project Ga0208373, IMG submission 184036) | Soil microbial communities from Rifle, Colorado - Rifle Oxygen_injection C2 (SPAdes) | ecosystem: Environmental > Terrestrial > Deep subsurface > Rock core/Sediment | place: Rifle, Colorado...
ACAGCAATACTGCTCTCTGTTATTCAAACCTTGCGGCTCAGCAAGAAGAATGTCCTCCAAGAATTGCAGGAGATACTCTTAAATCCTTCAGGATAGTGAAGTATTACCCTTCTTGCAATGCATAGCATATAGTGTAATGGGATTCTTCTTGTCTGCTATCTGGACGGTCGCAAAACGGAAGAAATGGCAGGTGCTTGCCTTCGGCTTACCACCCACAATGTTACGATTGGTCTTCTTCCATCGGCTATAGGTCGGCTTATCGGTCATGTCGATAGCCAAGATAACCTTAGGCTTCCTCCATCTTGTCTGAAAAATGCTACGGAATTGCCGCTCAAAGAGCCTCTGGAATTGGTCGAGTATCTCCTCTTCCTTGAACTTTTCCAACTGATCAAGCAGCGTGTCGCCTTTTGGCAGGTTACCGAACCAGTTAGCCACATAGCCCCCACCCTCAGCGAAGGTGCAGAAGAGAGAGATGAGGAGCAATAAGGCAAGGTAATGCTTGTCGGTGAAGAAGATATCCTTTTTTCGCTTGAGAGAAAGCTGGTTGTTGACGTTTTGCTTGGCTAAAATCGCAAGTTTTTTGAGGTGTAGGGTGTGTTTGGTTGCAGCTAACATTTGTAATCCAACAATGCTAGCAGGCTCGGGGTTGGTCTAATGCCACCCCGAGACCTCTTTCTATACCGCTGCTATTTATGGCTATCGTCGAGAATCAGATTTCAGTCCGAACTACTGTGGCACTGGCCATGCGACAAGGTTGCAGGCATTCAACAACCTGAAGTAGTGCGCAAAATGGCAAAGCCTAAAAACTGGAGTTCCCCCACACTGCTAATGGACGCTCTTGAGCTTGCCGCTCGCTTCTCTTTCATCACCAATGCGTTGAGATACTGCGGGCCAAAAGAGGCAAATGAGCAATTCAGGCGCTACTTCTCCACAAAGGGCAATGCAAAGGAGGTCAGAGAATCTCTTTTGCGATTTGAAGGGCTGCCTCCCTATCTCTCAGCGATTGCAAAGAAACATGGCCTTGGCATGTTTGATGGCCAAGTGGTTGAAGCCTACTGGCTGGGCAATGAGCTTTTGGATGGCTTCACCATTGATGACCTGAAAGCCATTGTTGACGGCCTTGTCGCAAGAGGCCTTCCGCAGCCAGTAGGGAATAGGCTCAAGGCAGAAATGCCAACGGGGTTTGTGCCCCATCACAACTTCAATGTCTTCTATGTCGGCGTCGGACGCACGACTGGCTCTGTTCCCACAACCGTCCAGAACATGGACAACTGCAGAATATCCTCAGGCAAGGTAGCTGAGGTCATTGGCACAAACCTCATTGTTGCAACAACCACCCTTGCAGAAAGGGATGGGAAGATTATTGAGGAAGAGAGCACAAAGACCATAGCCTATCTGCCTGAGCTTATGCCCGATGTCAAGAAAGGCGATGTTGTCGCAATCCACTGGGGTTTTGCGCCTCTGGTTCTGACTGCCAAGCAGGAGAAGAATTTGAGGAAGTATAGTGGCATTGTCCTTAGGGTATATACTGAGAAATGCAGTTGATGGGCTTTTCATTCCTTGCAATCTGAGAGTAGTAACTAACTTTTTTATACGTGCTTTTCCAAAAAATGCCAGCAGGTGGAGGAGAGGGTCACGTTTTAGCGAGTGTTCCTAAGGTTGATGAAAATACGCCATCACGTCGCAGGAAAAGAAATCCAGCAGGAAAAAGAGGGCAGCAGGTCTTTCATTCTTACAAACAAAAGAGGAGGATTTGCGCTGTTTGGAGCGTCCTCCCGCTATAACGGCGCGTTCTTTGCAGTCAAAGACAGGGTATTAAAGGTCATTGAGGACATTATTCCTGAGACTGAAACTGCAATCCTTGAGAATCACCTCTGGTGCGTGCGTAGGGGGACTGAAGAGAGAAAGCATCGCATCTTCATGCCGCTGCATACCAATGCCATGGTGATTGAATCTCCTGTTCCTGAGCGATTCGAGCTGCATCTTGATGTGAGAGAGCCTTACGACTCGAGATCGTGGGGCAGGAACTATAGCCTAGGAAAAGAGGGGGACGCTACAGTCATCACCTTCAGGAAGGACTATACTCCCCATGAGGATGGCGGCAGGGAGGGAGAAGAGTACTCGCTCTTTCTTGCCATAGCAGGTGATGACTCTCTGCACGTTGATGTGACAGACAAGTGGATAGAGAAGGAGTATCTTCTTGACAAGGAGAGAGGCTCAGGAAGCTTTACTCGCCACGTCTATCACCCTGCAACAGTCACCGGGCGGTGCATTGTCTTTGGCATAGGGGCAACAAAGGATGAGGCGCTGCAGGAGGCAGGAAAGGTCAGCCGCCACATTGATAACATCAGGGCCATCCAGCAGAGCTATTGCAGGGCAGATGAGAGCAGGTATAAGGATGTCAGTATACCTGAGCAGCAGCAGATGGCAGCGTACCGCTGCGCTGGAGCAAGCCTTGACTCGCTTACCATCAGGTCTGGTGAACATCATGCACTCTATGCGGGGTTGCCGTGGTTCTTCCAGATATGGGGAAGGGATGAGGCAATAAGCCTGCGGGGGCTTATGCTGTCAGGAGACATCCATCTTGCAAGGCACGTCCTTGAGCGGCAGCTGAAGACCGTAAACAAGATAGGCAGGCTTCCGAACAGGATTCCTGAAAGCCCCATCGGCTCAGCAGATGCCTTTGGCTGGCATGCAAAGCGCTGGATGGACCTCTTCCATGAGCTTGCAAGGAACAAGAACGTCCATGAGCATTTCGACAGGAAGGATATCACCAAGCTTGCCAACCGCCTGCGCATAGCAACTGAGCTTGACATCGCAACAAACAGCTATGACGTGCTTGCCATGAGCCTTGCGCAGGAGACGTGGATGGATTCCATCCCACGCGATGGGCTGTGCATCGAGATACAGGCGCTGCGCCTAGTGATGCTGCAGCTTCTCTACAAGCTCAGCGGGGATGAGAAATACCTTAGCCGTGAGAAGAGGATGAGGGAACATGTGCTAGACAGCTTCTGGAACGGCAAAAGGCTGCTAGACAGAGTAAATGATGAGACCGTGCGGCCCAACCTCTTCCTTGCCTGCTACCTGTATAAGGAGTTGCTTTCTGGCGATAGTTGGGAAAAAGCATTTGATCATGCCCTTGGCCGCCTGTGGCTTTCATGGGGGGGGCTTGCTACCATAGATATGGGTGACCAGCGATACCAGCCAAGGCATACGGGAGAGAGAGACACCAGCTATCACAATGGCGATTCATGGTTCTGGATCAATAACCTTGCTGCAATCGTTTTGCATCGTATCAACAGGGAGAAGTACAGGGACAAGATTGAAGCTATCATCAGGGCAAGCACAGATGAAATCCTCTGGAGCGGCGCAATCGGCCATCACGCTGAACTCAGCAGCGCAGAGGCCATGAGGTCAGAAGGGTGCCTTGCCCAGGCATGGAGCGCTGCGAGCTACATTGAGTTGATGCATGAGATAAACGGAAAGGATAATGGCTAGCCTGTGCTTTCTCTTGTCGTCAAATATATAAAATAATGCGGGTTACCAATAGGCGTATGCGTAGACTACTTCCTCCTAAGAGACCATCTTTTCTATCCTCCTTAGGCATCTCCAAAAAGGCATTCCGTGGATTAAATACCAGAATTGGAAACATGGGACGGGCTAACCTGGAGACGTTTTTGAGAGGTGCATGCCCCAGTATTGCACAAAAATATCACGCGGAATTTCTACATTACCCTTTGCCTGAAGTTAAAGCTGACCTTCTCGAGGCGCTTCTGCTGGCTATACTTGAATTGAGTAATCATCAGTTTAGTAAAAAAAACAGTCACATGAATTGCTCTATTGGCTATAATTTTGAAGAGATAGTGCCTCATGGAGATCTAACTTCCCTACTGAGTGGTGTTTATGGCATCAGCAAAGAGACCACACTAGGCTTCCTTCATTTTTTTGGTAGTGAAGATGAATCCAGCATACAAAACTGGTTTAATAAATTAAGTTTGAATTATGAAAGACTGTCCGTTGAAATAACATCGGCTGAAAGCAAAGCCAGCCTGCTTGAAGCAGCTGTACTGCAGGCAGTCAAGAATGCTAAGAAAATAGGGGATTCTCCAATAAAGGCTATAGTGGAAAATAGTTCTAATGAAAACCATTCAGTTGTGGTGCATTTTGGTCATAAAGATAATTACAACGGTGCGGTGGGACTAACATATTTTCCCCCTGATATTTATTTATTATCTGGGCTGGAATCAATAAATCCAGTTGCTCACTATCTTAATAGGAAACACCACATTACCTATAGCACAGCCAAAGAATTTTCAAACCTTTTTAAAAAACTGGATGAAGTAACCGGATGGATAGGGTGTATAATTAAAGATTTTAAACAAGAGTACCATACTTTTGTAAAAAAAAGTCCGCCTGATCCATACGTCACTGAGATTCTGCAAAGGGCAGTTGTACATTCATATACTCAAAAGGAACTTCTAACGAAATTGCCTCAAGATTTCTATCGCGATATCCTGGCTGCAGGAATGCGAACTACATTGATTCAAGAAAAAACGAAGATACTCGAAAGATACGCAAGAAAATTTGCAGATGAGTTGTTCACAACTGAAAATGAGATTTTGGAACTCATTTCGTGTGTTGAGGCATGTAGGAAGACTCTAACAGAAAGATATCTCGTTGAATTCAAAGCAGAACTCCCAGAACCTTTCGTCGCTGAAGTGCATAATTGGGAAGCCAGCAGATTACTAGTGGGTGCTTTAACTCCCCGAAAGGATGTATCCGCGGAAGTATATAATGAATTCATAAAGCCAATGGGAAATTGGGGAGCATACATGGACATAGTTCCAGTTACGAAGAGTCATGGAGCTAGAATAGGAAGGGCAAGAACGCTTGCTTTCCTGTATAGAAACACAACCCCAGAACAAGCCTATCAGGACATCAATACCAGAGTTGATGCTTTGCTTGAAACAATATTTAACCTCACACTTCCACCTGACAATGCATGCTTGATACATGCAGATCCTCTTAAAAATGAAGTCAAAAGATATATTATAGAAAGTCTAGTTTCAGTACATCATCATCCAATAGAAAACAAAGCTGTTATCGCTGTGGGGGCCATGTTTGGGAAAATTCTGGAAGAGATGTATAGGCCAATAGGGAACATTAAAGATTTTAGGGGGAACTTCTTTTCTGAATTGGATGCCGTGATGAACACAGAAATGGAAAATCATGGGGACAACAAACAAAAGACACAGGGAGGGCATCTTGCTATATTTTATTCAGAAATGAAAAAGCTATTAGTAGATAGTTTTGCTATCCAAATGGATACATTAAGGGAAAAATGCAAACAGAGTGGAGTCAATAGAGTACCCTTTGATAGTATGTATGATATCTTTGCCAATCAGTATTCTATTCTCATTCCCACATCCAGTAAAAAAAGAAATACCCATTATATCTCACCTTTATATCTTAATGAAACATTCAGAGAAGATCATTTTCCACCAGAAAAATTTAATGCTGTCATTTCCATGCTGTATGGCCCCAAAAAGTAGCATATCCTCCTGCATTACAGCGCAGAGCCTCATCACTTCAGTTCCGATTTCTCTGCCTTGTCAGAAATGATAGCTGAGTTGCCTGAAGGGTCATCAATGATGAGCTTCTGCTTCTCATGGCCACATTGGATTTTTGTTATCTTTTTCAGGAGGCTCTTTGCCTTCTTCTTTGCCTCAGGGTCATCATCTTCAGCATCTCGTGCTGACTCTATCTGGTGCCTCACCCTGTTGAGAATGCCTTCTACATTAGTCACATAGCCGCTTGCTGCAGACCCTGGAGTGATGGTTGCGATGTGGGGAAGCTTGACCGTTGCCTGGCTTGATTTTACGACGCGTATCTTCATATCCTCTTCTGAACTTATATCAAGGGCGTATTTCACCGGAGGGTTCTCGCTTTCTGTCTCGACGTCTGCCAGGTGATACTTGCAGCTTGCGCAGTTCATGGAGAAGAGATAGACCTTTCCAAAATAAGGAACATCGCGCTCTGACTCCATAAGGGTCAATGTCTTAGCATGGCACATGGGGCATGGCTGGCCTTCAAGAACATCTGGAGCTTCCTCACTCATGGTAATTTAGCTGGCGGAAAGGTATAAATACTTTGTGGTGGAGTCTTGGAGAAAAAATGAAAGCATCAATAGCAACGGCAGCCAAAATAGCGCTCATCATAGCCATCCCTCTAATCATCATGCTCTCTTCAGCAGGGCTTGTCGTGTTTGATGCCGCACTTCATCAGGAGCTGATGGAAAAGCATGGCGTCTATGCCTCTCTTGCAGGGTATGATGTGGACATGCTCTCGGAAGAAGTTGTGAAATACCTGAAAGGAGAGCGGGATGAGCTTGCGTCGCTTTCATTCTTCAACGAGCGGGAGCTGTCGCACTGGGAGGACGTGCGCACTCTTGCAGATAAGGGGCGCATGGCTTTCGCCATAATCCTGGCTCTTGCCGCCGTCTCCATATCTGCTATCGGCTTTGTAGGGATAAAAAATGGAAGAAAGGTTATGCGCTCATTGTCCGAGGCATGCGCTCTTGGAGGGGGCATCCTTTTGCTGGTTGAGGTTATCCTTGGGCTGATTTTCCTTCTTTCGTTTGATGCAGCGTTCCTGCAATTCCACCATCTGTTTTTCCCGCAGGGTAATTTCCTGTTCAATCCTGCCGTTGACAAGATTGTCGTATTGTATCCGCAGGAATTCTTTGCTGACTGCTCGCTTGCGATGGCAAGAAACTGCGTGGCTGGTTCCGCACTCTTTATTCTCTGCGGATTAGTGATGGCCCACTGGCTTCCCAAGAAGATTCCGTAATACTTCACGAGCTTGAAGTATTGCCTTTCAACCAAAAATTTTTAAACAATTGTGCACCCGAAGACTGGATGGGTAAAGGTATTTGGCTGTTAGTTTTTATTCTCTTACTCACTGGAACAGCCTCTGCTATGGAGGTAGACCCTTCTGTTGCTGATGCCCTTAAAGAGCAGGATAAGGTTTCTGTCATAGTGATGCTGAAAGATGAGTCTGCTCCTGCAAAAGCAGGCGTTGCACATAGGCCATCACTCATTCAGGATGCTCTCGAAAAGCGCAAAGCAATGGTTGCTTCCCAGCAGCAGAAGGTCATTGACAGGCTGGGAGGTGGAGCGGTGCCTAAAATCCAGGCGGCAAATGTCAAGGCACAGGGTGACTTTCAGCTGCGAAGGGTGTATGCAGTCATTAACGGCTTTGCAGCTGACATCACCCAAAAGGAGCTGGATATCCTTGAAAAAAGCCATGAAGTGGCATCAATAGCAAAGGACGGAAGAGTCAGGATTTCCCTGAGTGAAAGCGTACCGCTCATCAGGGCTGATAAGGTGGCAAACCTCACCTACAACAGCTCCGCTATCAACGGGACAGGTGAGACCGTATGCGTCATTGATACTGGCGTTGATGGCACTCATGCTGCACTGCAGGACAGGATAGTAGCACAGCAATGCTTTTGCATAGGCTGCTGCCCAAATGGAGGCAACACTGACACCGATGCAGATGATGACCACGGCCATGGAACCCACGTCATTGGAACCATTGTATCCCAGAATAACACGTACAGGGGTGTCGCTCCAGGGGCTGGTGTGGTTGCAATTAAGGCATTGGATTCTGGAGGTGGAGGCTACTTTAGTGATGTGGATTCAGGAATTGACTGGTGCGTGGCTAATGCAGCAACTTACAATATCTCTGTCATCTCAATGAGCCTAGGTGACCAAGTACAGCATCAGGAAGATTGTGACACGAACTCATCTCTGACCTCAACAAAATCAGCAATAGACGCAGCCGTTGAGGCAGGGATCTTCGTCGCCGTTGCTTCTGGCAATGAAAATTTTAACAATGGCATAGCCTTTCCTGCATGCATTGCCAATGCAACAAGCGTTGGCGCAACAGACAATGCCGATGCTGTAGCGAGCTTTACAAACGTGGATGAGATTCTGGATGTCATGGCTCCTGGAGTGAGCATCTGCTCAAGCCGCCTGCCTGGATTTACACACCCTGGCGGCTCATCCTGCGGCGATGGGACTTTCTACAGCATATCCGGCACCTCCATGGCAACCCCTCACATAGCTGGAGAAGCAGCCCTCTTGCAGCAGTTCTTCAGGATTCAGCACGGCTATGCCATGACACCAGAGCAGATACGCTCAGCCATGAAAAATAATGGGGTAACGGTAAGTGACTCAGGGATGAATTTCAACCGAACTGACGTCTATCTAGCATTGCAGAGCCTTGACAACATTTCAGCAGTGCTCACCTACATCCCGCTAACTCCTGGAAACAATACCCCAACGCTCAGCCCTCTTCGAGTCAACATCTCAAGTTCAGAAACACTGACAGATGTCATCATAGAGCTCAATGGGACGAATACCACCCTCAATGGCTCAGGAATCCTCTGGGGGATTGAACTTGCCCTGACTGCTGACAACCTTACCTACGTTGTCTATGGGAATGACACGGGCGGCAACATCGGAATGACTGAGCCAAGAATTGCGAATCTCAATGATGCCCCAAACATCACGGCATTTGCACCAGCAGGCACTGCATTCAGCATAGCAGAACCCAACAACCAGAGCTTCAACATAACATTTGATGACCTTGACGGCAACGCCACGGCCACCATCACCTGGTACGAGAACAGCTCCCTAGTGCAGTCAGCCTCAGGTACATCAGCGGGATTCTCAGCGCTCAACTTCACCGGCAACTACACAAGGGCTGGCAGCTACAACATAACCGCCATAGTTTCAGACGCAATCAACACCTCCAGGCAGCAGTGGCTCCTCACCGTCAACAACACCAACAGGGCCCCTTCCATATCATCAGCAGCTATCTCTAATTCAGATTCCCTCAACCGCACCAATGGCACCCTCGCCGCAGCCTTTGTCATAGCTGACAACGACACCGACGACACCATCACCATGAACGAGACTGCATGGTTCAACAACACCATCCTGTTCCCTGCTGCGGCTAACCTTACCTCGTTATCGCAAGGCAACACCACTAAAGGAGAGAACTGGACCTTCTCGGTACGGGCATTTGACGGCTACAACTGGAGCGTCTGGGTGAACAGTTCAAACATCACCATAGCAAATGCCGTACCGCTCCTCTACCAGAGCGCAAATGCAACAATCAACGAGACAACCCTCTTTGATGCCAACGCAACGGGCATCATCATCCCTACTGATCTTGACAGTGACGGCCTCACCATCAACTACTCCTCCCCCCTCAACGCAACAGGGCAGTGGAAGACCAACACAAGCCACGCAGGAACCTATGACCTCTGGCTCAACGCAACCGACGGCGAGGCAGAGACAAAAATATTCTTCACCCTGACAGTCATTGACCAGCGGGACCTTGACGGAGACGGCACCATTGACATAGAAGATGACGATGACGATAACGACGGCCTTAGCGATGCCATTGATTTTGCAGCGGGAAACGCCTCAAGCATCAACACAACAGTTGATGCAGCCCTCAATGTCACCATCAACGGGACAACCAATCTCTCCCAGGTGTTCAACGCTACCTATCCTGTCATCATCAGGAATGGCTCGACGCAGTACGCCAACTTTTCCTTTATCTTTTCAAACTCCTCAAAGCTTGATTTCGGCAACCTCACTTTCCTTATCAACAATTCGGGCATGGGGAGGACGCTTCTGAAAGGAGTCTCCCTTGGAGGGGGCACAAAAACACTCTATGTAGACAACACAACATTTGCGCAGGGCATCTGCATAAAAGACGAAGAGATAGCATCCTTTGGCCAGATGACAGCCAACTGCTCAGCTGCTGACGAAACGTTCATCTCCTGCCCTGGCTCCCTGTCTGGATACACCTGCGTAACTGAGAATGGCAGATTCTCTGTTCATGGCCTTGCCCACTCAGGAATCCAGCAGGCAAACGACACCGTCCCTCCAAGGATAACGGCAATGGGCCCATCAGGCACCCTGACTTCAGGCTCAGTGACGCTCACGGCAACAACAAATGAGAACGCAACCTGCAGATACACAACAAGTTCCAGCGCAAACTACAGTGCTATCGGAAGCGCAAGCGAATATGCTACTAACAGCCAGGGGCTGTCCCACACTGCCTCAATCTCATTGCCCTCTGCTTCCTACACCTACTATGCCCTCTGTAACGACACCCATGGCAATGTGATGACCCAGCAGAATTCCACAACATTCACAGTAACTATTGAGAGCAGCTCTTCATCATCATCATCTTCCGGCGGCGGAGGAGGCGGAGGTGGAGGAGGCGGAGCTGCAGCAGCAGCCCCCTCAGAAGCAAGCTACGCAAAATTTATCACCTCCCTCTCAAGCGGCGGGCGGGAGACGCTTTCAATTGCCAAGAAAGGCATTGCCTTCACAGGGATTGCATTCACCGCAACGCAGGACTATCGGAGCGTCAACTTCCGCGTCTTTGGCTTAGGCACCGCTAGCGAGGAAATAACCATACATCCAAAAGACGATGTCTACCAGTACCTCAGCATTGAGCATACCTTCAGCGAATCAGGGGTTGCTGATGTCGTGATGGAGTTTGCAGTCAGCCTGGAGTGGATAGTGGATAATGATATCGAAAGGCAGAGCATTACCTTACAGCGCCTTGTCGGAAAGGAGTGGCTCCCCCTTGACACCACCTTTAGGGACGAACAAAGCGGCAATGCCCGCTACTCGGCGGAATCCTCTGGCTTCTCCTACTTTGCCATAACCGGGAAGAAGGAAGAGCGCAAGGTGGAGTCCATCAACGCAACAACGGCATCTTTGGGAAATGAAACGGCAAAGGAGCAGATCATTGTTCAGGAACAGCCAAAGCCCATCGCAAAGAAGGGAACAAATATTGCTTTAGGCATGATCATCATAGCCGCCTTTGTGCTTGCAGGAGGCATCGCAGCATTCCTGCTTACCCGTGAGAAAAAACACACACCAAATGGAGTCATTAACCTGCAAAATGCTAAAGGGATGCACAAAAGCAGGTTGCATGAACCCAAGGCGCATGACGCCAGGGTCAATGAAGTGAGAGGGCATGACACCAGAGAACATGAAGCGAATAGGCATGAAACCCAAACCCATGCGGTGAGGAAGAAACGGGGCAAAGACTCAGGATATGATAAAGGGATAGTATGAGGGAAGAGAAAAAGGAATTGTCCATTCTACAAGCGGCTGCATTCCTCAATCGGCCATGTGCCGCCAAAAGAGTTCGAAATGATGTAAAAAACGAAAAGGGAGTAGCTTATCTTGGTGTCGAAAACAGGGGGTCAGTCCAGGTGGTGCTTTAAGCCTGGACCCTTTTTTCGATAAGGGTTCGAAGGACATCGGCCATACCGTTAGTCATTTTTCCTTTTTCCTAAAAGCTTTTAAACACAACAGATGGAGGCATGCAATACCATGAAAGGCAGTGAAGCAATCGTCAAGACACTCATCCAGAAAGGCATTAAGCACGTTTTTGGCATAACGGGTGGCGCAATCATCCCCTTCTATGATTCACTCTATGACTACCCCGATGACATCCAGAATCTTCTGTGCAGGCACGAGCAGGGTGCAACGCACATGGCAGCAGGCTATGCGAGAATCACCGGGACACCAGCTGTCGCAGTAGGCACCTCAGGTCCAGGCGGAACCAACCTTCTCACAGGTATCATGGATGCTTACATGGACTCCACGCCGATGATTGCGATGGCTGGCCAGGTACCCCTTTCTTTGATAGGAAGGGATGCCTTTCAGGAGACCGACATGATAGGCCTCACCATGCCAATAACCAAGCATAACTTCCAGGTAAGAGACCCCAATAAGCTAGCGGAAACTATCATCAAGGCATACAAGATTTCAGTCACAGGAAGGCCAGGGCCAGTCTACATTGACCTTCCAAAAGACGTCCAGAGCATGGAGGTCACTAAGCCGATACCAAAAGATGTCAAAATTAGGGGATTGAAAGCCCCTCCAAAGCCTGACATCAGAAAGATCAAGAAGGCAGTTGAGTATCTCCTTGATGCCCAGCGCCCGCTCCTGCTTCTTGGCGGTGGAGTCATCATCTCAGGCGCAAGCAGAGAGGCTCAGGAATTTGCCAACATGGCATTTCTTCCAACATCCACGACGACCATGGCAAAGGGCTCATTCCCTGAGACAAACCCCTTGTCGCTTGGCGTAACAGGCATGCACGGAACAGAGCATGCCAACTGGGCCATCATCAACACTGACTGCCTTATTGCAATCGGAACGCGGTTCTCTGACAGGATAACAGGAGACTTAAGCCTCTTTGCTCAGGAAGCAAAAGTCATCCACATTGACGTTGACCCTAGCGAGATCAACAAGAACGTGCAAGCTGACATTGGCATCGTCGCTGATGCTCGTGAAGCGCTCAAAATGCTCATTGTGGCATTCACCAAGGCTGCTGGCAGGCACAACCACAAGCATTCCGAGTGGAGAAAGAAGATAGTTGAGCTCAAGGATATTTCGCACTCGTTTGAGGAGCGTGACATTAAGGGCATGACCCAGGCAAATCTGGTCACTATGCTCTCGAAATTTATTGAAAGGAAAGACATAGTAGTCACAGGAGTAGGCCAGCACCAGATGTTCGGCGAGCACTTTTTGACCCTCACAGAGCCAAGGACGTGGGTAACATCAGGCGGCGCAGGCACCATGGGCTACGGCTTTCCTGCTTCCCTTGGAGTGAAGCTTGCAGCGCCAAAAGCTGAGGTTTATGACATAGATGGCGATGGGTGCTTTCAGATGACAGCTCAGGAATTAGCGACAGCAAAGCAGTACGGAATCAAAACTACGCCCATCATCATGAACAACGGCTATCTTGGCATGGTCAGGCAATGGCTTGAGCTCTTCAAGGAGAAGCGTTATTCAGGTGTTGAATTCACCTACAACCCTGACTTTGTCAAGTTGGCTGAGGCCTATAGCCTCAGGGGAGTTACCGTAACAAGGGAATCTGAATATGTTGAGGCGCTGGCGCTTGCCAGAAAGGAGCATGAAACCTTCATCATCAACTGCCATGTTGAAAAAGAAGAGAACATCCTCCCCATGCTTCCGCCTGGAAAGGGCCTGCAGCATATCATTGGAGGAAAGCATCTCTTCAAGCAGTCATGGAAGGATGTGATGTAAGATGTACGACACACGGCCAGCAAGAAACGAGCCGACAAAGCACATCATTGCTTTGATTGTCAATGATGAGCCTGGCGTTCTCATGCGCATCACCGGGCTATTCTTGAAGCGCAACTTCAACATTGACAACGTGACTGTCGGCAAGACCAAGAGGAAAGGCATCTCAAGGATCACCCTGTCGTTCTACGGCGACAACATGCTCTATGAGCAGCTTGTCAAGCAGCTTGAGAAGCTCATAGACGTGATCAAGATCATTGGCCTTCCTGACGAGCATTCCCTCATCAGGGAGTTGTGCCTGCTCAAGCTGAAAGCAGCAACTGTGCATGAACGAAAGAAGATAGTGGAAGCTGCAAAAAAGCTCCACTCAAAGGTTGACTCAAAGACTAGCAGGAGCATCATCCTTGAGCTTTCAGGAAAGCCTGAGAAGATTGACGCATTCATCACTGAGATGAGGCAGTTTGGCATCATTGAAATGGCGCGGACAGGATTGACTGCAATGCGCAGGGATGAGAAGAGCGAGGAATAATCATTTTTTTCTTTCTTATACATTTTTAATAGGGGGTGCACTCCTCTAGCTCTTAGCTAAAATGAAACCAAAATCCATCCTTATCACAGGCTGCAGCTCAGGAATCGGGCTCAGTGCAGCTGACATCCTCCGGAAAAGAGGCTACCGCGTCTTTGCCACAGCCCGCAAAAAAGAAGATGTTGCCATGCTTAAAGAAAGAGGCCACGAAGCATTGCGGCTCAATGTAGACGATGCAGCCTCAATTCAAAAAGCAGTCAGCGAAGTTCTCAGGAGAACCCATGGCAAGCTTGACGCCCTCTTCAACAATGCAGGATTCGGGGTATCAGGAGCTCTTGAGGACATGCCACGTGATGCATTGCGGGCACAATTTGAAACCAACCTGTTCGGCCCAATAGAACTCACCAACCTTATTATCCCTGCCATGCGAAAACAAGGGTATGGCAGGATTATCTGGGACTCATCAGTTCTTGGATTTGTCGTCTTTCCTTATTCCGGCCCCTATTGTGCGAGCAAGCACGCCATGGAGGCAATAGCCGATGCCTATCGCATGGAACTGCGTGGGACAGGCATCCACACCTCAGTTATAGAGCCTGGACCTATCCTCACCAGATTCAGGGAGAATGCCTACAAGGCTTTCACGAGATGGGTTGACAGGGAGAAGAGCCTCCATAAGAATGCCTATGATAAGATGATTGCAAGGCTGAGAAAAGATGGTCCTGCAATGCCATTCACCCTTCCTCCTGAGGCTGTGGTAAAGACGCTGATGCATGCCCTCAAAGCGCCCAAGCCAAAGGCAAGGTATTACGTCACCTTCCCTACCTACCTTTTCGCATTGCTGAAGAGGATACTTCCAGCAAAAGCCCTAGACAAGATATTGGTGGGTGTGAGATAGGGAAAACTGTGTACTACTTCAGCTTTGTGAAGTTTCCAGTCTGGTCCAATCGATCAGTTCACCTGTTTGCCGCCACTGAACTTGGAGGATGGTGAAGCAATTCGCTCCGCGTAATAGTATCATCATGAAGCCTGCGACCCTGTCGCATGGCCAGAGACGCTAGTCTCGCTGGTCGCGAAAGCGAAGCTTGAGTGTACCCAGAAACGCAAGTTTCGCTGCCTGCCTCGATTGCAGCGTGCTCTCGGCATCGCTCCCGAAAAAATGCATTCCCTAAAAGCTCATTGCCTACGGCTATGGTGAATTGCGCTAGTTAGTTGAATAATTTTCCGTATTTCACCATCTCAGAAATGCGTTCTATTTTTAATATTATCAACGCATTTCTCTATACTTTGCCAAAAGCAACGCTATTGTTCTCTCTCCTTTTGCCTGCAGTGAAATGGATGATGAAAATTCCGTCGTGCACTGCATTGTCATCCATTCTTCAACCTCACCTGTGCAGCGCTCTAATACTAATGCGATGGCTGCAGCAAATGCTCTGATGCCAACGCAGCCCGAGCCGTTTTTGTTTTCACTTTTTTTCTTCACTTTTTTCTTCTTTTCTTTCTTCATCTTTCTTTTCCCCCGTCAGAAAGTGCAATGAGATGATTGCCTAAAATGAAAAGAAGGAAGTTACACATTGACTGTGGAAGCGATGGGAGGAGTGCTATTGCCCTTTGTGAATGAGCTTCTGGGGAATGCCACTTTTCCACGAGCCTGTATGCGTTATATCCCTCAAAGCTCGCCTGCCCCGATTGTAGTGTGGGTGGGAATCAATCCCGAGAAAAGGCATTGCCTACAGCAACTTTGCCAAAAGCGGCGCTACTGTTCTCTCTCCTTTTGCCTGCGGTGAAATTGCTCTTGAAAATTCCGTCGTGCTCTGCATTGCCGCTCATCCTTCAACCACGCAGGTAGCAGCGCGCTACACTGCGGCAATGGCCTGCTGGCCAACTGAGGCTTTTTTTTGTTTACCTCCGTCGGAAAGTGCAATGATAGGATT
>Ga0208373_1003424_pt1 | contig 15609 bp, 15 predicted proteins | sample RifOxyC2_FD_184036 | JGI IMG/M metagenome (GOLD analysis project Ga0208373, IMG submission 184036) | Soil microbial communities from Rifle, Colorado - Rifle Oxygen_injection C2 (SPAdes) | ecosystem: Environmental > Terrestrial > Deep subsurface > Rock core/Sediment | place: Rifle, Colorado...
CATCGAGGCACGCCTGCGCCAAGCCGACCCCTCCGGCCGCCGCCGACAACCGCGTCTGCGAAAGCGATCCGAAAACGATCTTCGTCCCGTCGCCCGGCTTCCCCAGGATGTTTCCCTTGGGCACCCGCGTGTCCTCCAAAATAATTTCCCCTGTCGGCGACGATCGCGACCCCATTTTGTCGAGGTCCGTCACCGTGATCCCGTTGAAGTTGTCCAGCTCCACCACAAACGCCGACAGACCTCGCCCCCCGGCCGAGCGGTCCGTGTAGGCATAGTAGATGTTGATCCCCCCCACCGTTGCATTGGAGATCCACGTCTTCGTCCCGTTGAGGAGCCAATGATCCCCCTTGTCCTCGGCCGTCGATTTGATCGCCATCACGTCCGACCCCGCCCCGGGTTCTGTGATCGCAAACGCCCCCAGGGTCTCGGCATTCACCAGCTTTGCAATATACTTCTTCTTGAGCTCCTCGGTTCCGTACCGATAGATCGTATAGGCGCAGCCGATCTCCTGCATGTTGATCTGAACCCGAAGCGAACTCGAGGCCCGCGCGATCTCCTCGGTGATGATCGCAGCCGCCAGCCAGCCCATGTTGTTCCCGCCGTACTCCTCCGGGATCACCGTCCCGAAAAGACCCAGCTCCGCCATCGGCTTGACCACTTCCTCGTAAGGAAAGTAATGATTCTTATCCCATTCATCCGCATACGGAGCGATCTTCTCCGCCGCAAAACCCCGCACCATCCCCTGTAACATCGTCATCTCTTCCGATAATCCAAAATCCATGACTCGTCTCCTTTAAGTTAGTTCCTCATCCACTCTATCTGTCGAATTTAAAAGGTTCATTGTATGGAACACTATTTTGTACTGTAGATTAAACCGGGGCATATTTGGTTGTCAAGATTTTTTTGGGCTTGCCCGTTATACCCCACGCAACGATCCTACAGGCCGGACATCGATGTTTTCAGACCGGAATTTTTCATGCGGCGTCGTGGTGAAAACGGTATATCTTCAGTTGTCCCCCCAGATGAGCCGGTTCCGGAATTCGTCGGAATGGGCCTTGGCGGGATTGAACAGACCGACCTGTTCTCCGAGGCGGCTGGCCGGTTCGTCCATCGTCTCGATCCTTTGGAGGGGCATGGCCGATCCCGCAACGTCCTCTTCCCGCCGCCGGCCGCCGTACTTTCCCTCCCACACCAGTTCCGTCCTCATCTGCGACATGGGATGCGGATTTCCCAGTCCAAACATCTTGTCATCAGGCATCTCTCATCTCCGGTTGAATATTTCAGGCTGTTCTTAGTTTATTTCAACTGATTTTGAAAATTTAAAATGATTATTCTTTCAAACGCTTAACAAACATTGGCCGACATTCTTTAATTAGTTCAGGCTATTTTTCAGTTAATTCGACTCCTGTAAAGTCCAATAGCCCGATTGTCTGGCGCCCTTGTGAATAATCTGGCCGGATTTTTTCAATTCCTGCAACAAGTTGTGAATGTCACTTCTTCTTAAATCAGGGAAGGCATCCTGAAAATCTTTCATGACACCCTTTTTGTTCTTCCGTAGATGGTTCAGGATCAGCTCTTTTTTCTGATCCCTTGATAATCCAGCGAGCCGAGTGTGGATGCCCGTTTTCCCCTCGCGTGCATAGTATCGGTGCGAGAGGATATATTTGGTCCCCCGCGTCCGGCCGATTGTTTCGACAATGCCGGCCTGGATAAACTTATTTTTGTATTGCAGATGTGAAACCGGCTGTAGTTGCCTGATCCTTTCCAGTTCCAGAAGTTCCTCAAAACAGATCAAGAACCGCTTTTCGTTGGCAATTTTCTCCAAGAAAAGAATGAAACTTTTATCTTTCACCTGGGCGGGGATGCGGAGTTTAACCGTTGTGGCGTCGCTCCCTGACAGGTTGGGCAGCCCTTTACCTTCCCTAATGGTTATTTCGAAAATATCATCCATTCCCTGGCCAGACCGTTCCACCAAACCGGCCTTTTCAAACGTTTCTGCAATGCAACGGTTCCGCCATTCCCGTTTGTAAAGAACGTTCTCCGGTGTGATGCCGGGAAGAAAGCCGCCGGGACTCTCGATTACAAAGTCTGATGGTGACGCCATGATAAAAATCGACCGGCTGTGGATCGTGTAATCCCGATGGGCAATGGCGTTGAGCAGGGCTTCCCGAATCGGCTTTTCGCTGAAGGCATAGACCTCCCGTTGAAAAAGGCCTTCCTGAAAGGGCATGCGGAGATTCCGGGCATTGATGGTATTCCATATTAGGTCGAAAACCTTGAAAAAAGGTTCACGCCAACTGATTCGGTAATCATGAGATGTTTTTTGTACTTCCTGCCGCCACTCGTAAATGATTTCACTACCGGGCAGCTGCTGGTCGATCTTTTCCTTTTTCCCAAATAATATCAAACTGGCGTAATTGAGTCCCGCATCGGTCAACAAACCGGCGCTCCGAAGCATTTTTTCATCGGGAAAATCATTGAAGTCAGGACGATTCGCCTTTTGCGACCAGAGTCTCCGGAAATTGCCAAGGGCTTCTCCGTCCAAATCTGATAGCGAAAGACCGGAAACGGTTAGGCGAGAAAAATCGGGGTCCGCTTCATTCAGAAGGGCTTTCAATGTCATCAGGTCCATCTCAACGAGGGACTCCCCTGCCCGCATCGGATAGGCGTATTTCCCCGTGGATCTGACCGGGTGTCCCGGTGGGCAAGGCGGGACGTGGAAAATCAGGATACGCCCCTTGGGATGCGATAACTCCTCAACATCGATTCTGATCTTCAATTTGGTTAAAAGGTCGTGGGATAACTTGTTGTGCGTAGTCTGAAATGCTTTTGTTCCCACCACACGCCTATCCGGGCCGACGCCAAGAACAAGTTTGCCGCCACCTTCATTAGCAAGGGCCGCACAATAATCCGGAAGGTCTTTGTCTGTACTGAAAGAACTTGCTGCCGCCTTGAATTCAAGACGTGTACCTTCTATCTGTTTCAACCAGCAATCAAATTCCTCTATTGTCGTTCCCATAGCTTTGAGCATACCGCTTATCTCCAGCTTTTGCATGCTGGGAAGAACAGATAGGTGTGGTCACGTTGAACGGTGATGAAGCCTTTTTTAGTCAGCCCTTCTTTGATCTCCCGTGCCTTGCGTGTCGCCATGCGGTACGACCTTTCTGACCAGTTCAGTAAGCCTTCTTTTCAGCAATCGGGCATCCTCGGTGAGCAGGGAATCCTCTTCCCCGGCAATAATATCCCAAAGGACAGCAAATTCGTTGGAGAACTCTCGCATGACCTCTTCCCGGGTATCTCCGTAGGCGATGATCCCGAGGTGGTCGTCTTCGCAAAATAACAGGTCATCCTATTTCTCGATAACGCAGGCGATGGGGTGTGCGAGGTGAAACGATTTTCCTTGAGCGTTGATTTCCGGGGCCTCCAGACATGACCGGGATCAAAATCGAGTTCGGCCACCTTTATGGTCCTATTTCCCATAGACACGAAACCCCGCTCTCTTCAAATTGAGAAGCGGGGCTCGTGGTATCTGTTCATGGTTCTTCCCTTCCGTTTTATGAAAAGATGGAATCGGATAGTGTTGAGACCTGTTTTAACTGCAAAGAACATTATATCTAACTCTTTTTCCCGTCAAGGATTTTCTATTTGCTGGCGTGTCTTGTCCGGATGCTCCCATTCTCCTCACACATTGAAGCGGAAATTGATGATATCGCCGTCCTGAACGATATACTCCTTCCCTTCGAGGCGGAGCTTCCGGCCGCCTTCGCGGCGGCATGGGTTTATCCATGCTGCTGTCGCACAATGCCTCATCGGCGGGAAACCAGCGGATGCCCGGGTCGAGGATCGCGTGCGGGGATTGCGGAAAGTCTTTATGCAGGGCCATTATTTCTTCCCTCGTTCATGGGGTGTAATCTCCAATTTTCCAAACACCTTTTTCACGAAAAGCCGGAATCGTCTGTCGGCGGGCGGCGTTAAGCAGGGTGTTGATCGATTTCCGGCTTTTTTTCGCGCAATCGGCAAGCGTGGTTATCTTCTCGCCGCGCAGATAGGTCATCCTTTTGTGCAGCGACTCCGTCAGAGCGAGGGTGACAATCTTCTCCATTGTTTTGGCATTTTTTGCTTTGCTATATTCATTAAACGAGGCGTAATAAACCCGCTTCTCTTTATCCCGGATGATGATGCCGGGGAAACCCAGGCGCCTGAGCTGGAAATTGATAATTACGCGACCCATTCTGCCGTTGCCGTCGCAAAACGGATGGATCGTTTCGAAATCAAGATGGAATTTGGCGATCTTGTCGGCAAAGTAACTGGTGTGGTCGGCGGCAAATTCCCGCAGAATGGTCTCCATCATGGGTACGACCCGTTCCGGCGCCGGCGCGATATGGGTTCCCACACGGACGTATTCGCCCGTGGTGCGGAAACGCCCCGCAATCGCATCGTTGATATTGCCGATCAGCATTCTGTGGAGAAGCAGAATCATCTCCAGCGAAAGTTCCTCTGCCTGCGCTTTGCTTCGGGTATATTCCATCACCCGGGCGAGGTTTTTTGCTTCAAAAACTTCCCGCACCGATACCCGACGGGAAACTTCCATCTCCAGCAGAATGCGCTCCGTCTCCTTGAGCGTCAGCGTTGAATTCTCGATGGCGTTGGAATTGAAAACGCTTTCCGGAAGCTCGGACTCATCAATAATTGTCAGTAAAGATTCTTTGCCCTGGGCAAGCCGGTCGTATTCGGCCTTAAGGTCTTTGAGAGCGTTTTTTACGGGATTCGTTGTTGCCATGGATAAACCATACCTGATTAACCGGTATTTGTCAAAACACCGTTAATTTAACACGAAACATGTAGTAATTAACGTTTTTTATAGAACCGTTCCCTTTATTCTGTCCCCGGAATAACCCCGGGGGCCAGGCCCAGAAAACGTGTCCACAAAACAAACGAAAATCGACACGTTATTGTTTCGTGTCGATGTCATCGACATATTATTTTGACAGCAATCCATATAGATCCACGTTCAGGAAAAGCGTTTCCTTGCCTATTTTGTGAGATTTCAGAATCCCGATTCTCTCCAGTTCCTTGAGATATTCTGCTGCTGTCTGTCCTTATGGGCAAGCCGGACTCCTGGCGTTTGGCGGTGAGCTCCTTCCCTTGGCAATGTGCCCCTACCCGACATCCCTACGTTATTCTCTTCTTCCCATTACCGGTCAACCCCTTAAAATTATCACCCGTCACCACCGGTTTGCCGGATCGTTTTTCAATGTCCCGGCGGGTGCTGCCCGCAACCGCGCCGTCTTTCTGGGCATCCTTCTTCAGCGGTTCAACTCCCCGGGAATCCCGATCACGATGCAGCTTGGTGGTGGTTGCCTCGCCAAGCATGGTCAGAATCAGCTCAATATCGGTCATATGGTCGCGTAGGTTCTCCCGCGCCAATCCTTTCACCTGCTTGTATTCATCCACCTTCAGATCAAAAGCCCCCTGCATGATCTCGTTGGTCAGTATCGCATATTCCAGGCTGGTCTTGGCCCCGCGATTTTTCCACTCGTCGGTCAAATCCTGGCGAACGGCAATCCCGCGCATCCGCTTGTCAATCCACTCTTTCGGATACCCTTTTTTTTCATACAGCGCCTGCATCCGCTCCATGGAAAGTTCGGGGTTTTCGATCTCCTCAAGCCGTTCATAACCTGCCCGGGCCAGCCATTGTTTGAACGGTTCAACCTTTGGCGAGGGAATTGACTGGATGATACGGAACATGGTTTCAGTGTCGGCGCAATCGGTGGCGTAATATTTCCCATCGGCAGCAGCAAATTTCAGTTGTACGATTTTATCGTACAACTCGGAATAGCCTTCTTTCGCCAGCTTACGCTTGAGATCGCTCCAATATCGTTTTGGTATGTTGCTGTCGGTAAGCACTTCTACAATATCAATCACAGAAAATCGCCATTCGCCTTCCTTCATGATTTTGCGAATATGTTTCCCTTCAAAAACCGCCACACGGACTAAATCGGATTTTGTCATGTGACATGCTCCTTATTCTGTATTGTTGCTTGCATGGTCAACAGGGAACGACCGGCCGATTGCAGCGGAATATAAAATGTGAACCCGTCCCCGATTGCTTTCGAGGCATCCCTTTTTTTGCTTCCAGGTCATCTTTCCTGCTTTCTATCTTCTTCTTTTGTTCTACTCATTCCAACGCGTCCTTGATTCTTAGCTCGAACTCCCACCCTTCGTGGGTCGAGAAGAATCGAGAGAGTTCACCCATGTCGACGGCGAGACCATCGACGACCAGCAGTACGCCGCCGTTACCGTCTGATGTGATGCGCCCCCGGAGCTTGTCGTGTAACATGTCATGACCGCTGCTAAGGTAACGTGTAGCCATGGATTGCCGCGCCTTATCACGAAGTCGTCCCAGCGCGTTGTAGGGGCTGGTTTCGCTGTATACAGCGAACTCGTATCCTTCACCCTTCGGTTTTTCTTCTCTCGCACGAACCGTGTATCCGAGTGGACCTTCGTGGCAATCGACGACAAAAGTCCTCTTTTTGCCCGAGAAGTCCTCGAATTCCTCACGACGAGGGAAATCGCTTTGCCAATCTGGCTGGTCACTATTCATCAGCTTCCTACCTCCATTTCTTCCGGGCCTCTCCGCCACGCCCAGATTTTCCTTCTGTCTTTATTAACCCTTGAGTTTATGCTTGATTTCTTTTTCAGCGTTCTCGATTACGGCAAGGAAATGTTTTTCAACCGGGCTTAATTCATCAATAGTTTTTTGTTTGTAGGTCGAGTATTCGGAGGTCGCCTTTTTTTCAGCAAGCTCAGCGGATATTTTGCCGGCATCGGTTAAGACATTTTGCCGTGACATTTTAATAAAACCATCCAGGACATCAACCCATTCATTCATTGTCATTGCTTTGTGTTGTAATGCGTTAACCTCGGCAATGTCGAGATATGCGGATACGAGGCGATTGAGTATTTCCAATAGAAAACCTTTTCAGAAGAACGAATATCACGAATGCGTGCGAGCAGTTCTTCAAAATACTCTCCGCCACTGTTTCGTTTCAGAAGGTCATCGTTCATGGTGAATCCCTTTATGAGATATTCCCGGAGCCGCTCTGTCGCCCATATCCGAAACTGCACCCCGCGAAGGGACTTCACCCTGTAACCGATAGAAATAATTACATCAAGGTTATAGAAGGCTACATTATAGTTTTTGCCGTCAGGGGCAGTTGTTCGGAATTTCCGAACAACTGCTGTTTCGATCAGCTCTCCCTCTTCAAAAATATGTTTTATGTGTTCACTGATATTTGATTTTGACGATTGAAATAACTCCACCAAATCGGTTTGGGTAACCCATACGCTGTTTCCATCCAAACGGACATTGATTTTGGTAGCACCGTCTTCTGTCTGGTAAATGATTATTTCTGAATTATTCTTTTCCATTCCGTTTTCCCTTTCATAAAATCTGGAGATACCATACCAGTTATTTTCGGAAACCAGTATGGTGTCACCAGATTTCCCCGATGGTTTCTTTATAGTCGTTTTTGACGCTCCCCCTCTGCTATTCTCATCCGTTATGTGAGTTTCCAGACTATAGTAAACGACAATAATTAGTAGACAAATGCTTTGTTCTTTGATATACTGCTTTCCAAAAATATTGGGACCTGACCTCCGCTTCAAACCTAAAAGGCCCAAGAGAGCACGTATCAGGGCACGCACACTTAGACCGCAATGTGTAAAAAAACTCCTATCCTCTATAAAGACAAGCGCTTTTTTTAGATTTGTGAGATCAACTTTCAAACGAGCAATCTCATATCGCGCTAGGGTAGCGCGGTAGATTACATATTCAAAATTAGTTACGAGTTTTAGACGTAAAAAGCGCGCAAAATTTTGTGTTGACAACAATAATGGCCTTTCATGCACATCTAATAGGGCATGTCGATATGCACAAGCCAAGAAAAGCGCCCACAAACACGATAAAAACAAGGTAATGATCCAGACCGGTATGTTGCCAAATACCATCGTTCTTAATGAAACTTTACAAAGAGCTGATAGAAGAAAAAATGTTACTGCGGACGAAATACCCGCGAGAGCATAATATGGATATGTGACATATGTTCTCCACCCAGGGAAAAGGCGTACAGCAAATGGTTCATCTGCACCCTCAATGCGCCAATTTGGTAGAACAAGTTGCATAGTTCCATAGCTTAGGCCCAGCATCCGCCTAAGAACGATTACTTTTCTTGCTGAAAAGACAACAGCCCTTTGTCGATCTGCAAAATATCTTAGAGCCACTAATGAAAAGCCTGTAATAAGTACAAGAAGTACTGACAGCATAATATACACAGGTACGATTGCTTCAAATTGTTTAGTCAGTTTATCCAATGAACCAATCATTAGAGATCCAAACCCAGTAGCGGCAATTACTGCAATATTTGACGCGTTCAAGAAAACACGTTCTTCCGACTCCAAGTTTTTGCGGCCGTTTTGTACTCCTCAAGTACAATATCGCGATCTTTAAATACATATGTCGGAAAGTGCTGTTGCCAGTTTGATTCTAAATTGTCATCTTTCAATGATTTTGTCCTTTATTCATATATCTCATGTACCGAGATTTCTTAAGCCTATCAACTGCGTTTCAGCCGCGGCGCGTCTCGATCATCGAGAGGATAACACCCGCGCCGGCGGCTGCAAATGCCGATTAGACCGCATCGTCATCGGCCCTGTGTACGCCGAAACCTCGCGTCCCATTCGATTTGATACCACTCTGCTGTGAGGAACGTCTCGTCGAGGAGCAGATGCCGCTCGACATCGTAGACTCTCTTCGTCCGCGAGAAGTCGTACTGGAGACCCCACAGTTTGAAGTAGTCCGCTTCCGGCTTGGGCTCAATGATCTCGTCCACGTCGAGCAGCACCCTGAATGGGGATAAACGGTCATCGGCCGGATCTTCAAACACAGGAACGTGGATCTCGAATGGCGTCTCGCCCGACCGCAGCACCAGGTGTTTGTACTCTGCCGCCAACCTGCCGAGGATCTTGTCAAGATGCGGAACGATGCTGTCGTCGCCAAGGCGATAGATCACAACCACCGAGTCACTCAGGACGAGCCGGAGCACCTCGATATCCAGGCGAGAGTCGCGATTCCGCGCTTTCAGCTTCCGGTAAGCCTGAATGAACGGTCGCAAGACAAGAGCGTTCACCCCGGACTTGATGGCATCGTACGCCATTCCGCTGGCAAGGAATGTCGCGACGTCTGCCATGGAAATGTTGGAAACAAACTCCACGGCAAGGTGTAGCAGCCCGCCAAGTTCCCCAGGCCTAGCGTGAATGACCGAGACGTAGTCGCGCGCGACGTCGGCGCGAAAGGCGTCGATACCGTCCAAGTTGCTGAGTTTGTGGTCACCCGTCTGCTCAGCCCAGTAAGTGATTCTGACAGAAGCACCTGAATCCAATTTTGCCTGTCGCTCCATTTCTGCGATCGGTTCTATCGCCGGCTAACACCCCTTCCCGTCGCGGGTCTCGCGTACGAGCGAAGGCGCTTGTTCGAGATCCTGGTCCCCAAAATCCATTCTGTCCTCCGGCGCAACATCGAAGTAGACCTTCTGAGCAATGGTGGTGATCTCAAAGACTCTGCGGCCTTTCTCATTCTCGCCTCGCGAAACAAGGTCGCGCTCCGCCAAGGCCCTTCCATGTTTACCGACGAGCTGATATGAACAGTCGAGTTGAGCTGCGATTTCCATGGCAAACATGCTTTTCCTCTCGTCATGCAGTGTCTTCAGAATTCCAAGTTCTGTGTCTGGCAGCAAGTTCTCATCGGACACCGATCTGATCAGACGTTCATATTTCCGCGATAAATTAACAAGAACGCATGTGCCTTTCTTGCACTGTGGGCAAAGCATGTCGAATGCCTGAATCGCTGGCAGCATCTCGTGACTGTGTCGGTGACCGCAACTATTGCAGACGATTTCCTGATTCACCTTGATGTACGACATGACAATAGGACTGTAGTCAAACACGCGCTCAACAAAATACAGTCGATGCTCTCGTTTGTCCCGCGGACGCCCGAAAGATATGGTCTGTTGCTGGCAGAGACCGTAATTGATGGCATAGACTGACACTTCGCGCCCGTCGCGATCTTTCATTTCATAGTACTTGGTCAGGAAGAAATTGAGCTCTAGAGTGGAAAGAATGGGGTCATAATCATTTCTGACGTGAAAATGACTTGTTGGCGGCCGACCTTCGATCTCACTCATTACCTTCGACTCGCGATACGTGCGAAGTGCCTTTGCCCGCTTGACAATCTCCTCAAACAGTTCTTTGAGGCTGTATATAGAGGAGCGTTCCTCGAACGTTTCGTGCAAGAATTTGTTGAGTCGAAAGTAGTGATCAATTTTCTCTTCATAATAGCGACGCGTTGCATCCTGAATCGTACGCACACCAATACGTTTGTCATATATAAGCGTCGTTTCATAGCAGAAGAAGAGAATGTATCCGAGTATTCGGGGATTACCGAGACAGGCGTAGAACAACGTCTGCCAGAAGTCGGCAGAGGATGTTTCAAAGTACTCCTCAGGCGTCTCTTTGCAGAAGTACTCCAGGCGTGTAGTCACCAGTCGCTGTGTAAAATCAATAGCCCGGTCTTCCATATTTGCAACGTCGTTGCGACCATACGCTCTGTAGATGTCCAGATATACCTCGTCAACTTTCGACAGATCAATTGCCCCCGCGTACAATCGTCCTGGATAGACAGCAACTTTGAGCTTGATGAATTCTTCTGACCAGTTGTTGAAGGGGGCGAGAATCGTATCTACGACTTGCTCCATATCACCACGCGGGAGCTCAGAGAAATCGTCAATGAAAATGTACAAGTGTCTGACATTGAGGCCAGTAAGGATCTCGCGGAGTCGCGTAATGAGGCCTCGAATGTCGAAGACACGAATGAATACCTGCGAGTAGTTCTGACTGCGAGTTCTCTCGAGTTCAGAAATGACCTCAGCGAGAACCTTGGCTTGCGCGGCTGGATTGGCCGCAATCTTTGCCGTCGCCTCGGTTGCCGCTTTGACTTTCTCCTTTTGTGTATCCTCGTCCTGTTTCACCGCCTGGATGCTTCCCGTAATGTCCAGGAACTCGTTGCGCTTAAGGTCTTCGATGAACTCGTCTAATTTTTCGAATAATTCTGAGGCAGATCCGGTGAAGGCCTCCTTGACTCGACTCCATACCGATGAAGTGATACGTTGATGGATCTGGTTCTTGATCTCTGTGATGAGCTCGATAATAAAGCTTCTAAAGATACTAAGTCGCCGTACGGCGTCTGGCGACAGTGCTGTTTCGTAGGCGCTCGGGATACCGCCGACAATCTCTGCTGTTGACGACTCATAGAGCGTCTTGATGTCGATGTATGCCCATGTGGTGGTTTTATCATCGTTCAGGGAGTCCTGCGCTCGTTGGAAGATTGTGGATTTACCGGTACCCTTGCGACCGATCAAGAATGTAGTGTTCGGTTGCAGTACGGTCCGTAGAATATGGTCATCCGGTAAGGGGTCGACATACAGATCAGAAATCAGTTCATGCCCCATCTCATCGATAAGTTCGGCGCGGCGGTAAAGTTTTAGTGTGTCGACCGCTTTCAGAAATTCTTTTTTCTTCATTCTTTCCTCACTCGAACAAAAAGGTTACCGGAGCCAGATTTGTCGGCGATTTGGTGTCCCGATTTGTTCACGCCCGACACGGGCGTGAACTTATGGGGTGAAAGTCCCCTGTCCCCTGTATATGAATCCTGTCAATGTCAAAAAGCTACCCGGTTAGGTCTGTTTGTCGAGCTGTTTGAGTGACTTGCCTCCCTCAGTTTTCCACGCGGTAAGTCCGTTTGCGCTCCCGCCGTGTATGACAGCCGCCGCCGCAGATGGACTGGGAAACTCCGCATCCTTGGTGAAGACCAGGAAGCCGTCCTTGTCGATAAACGTGCCATCGGCGATGAGTTGTTTGCGCTGGGCTACGGCGTATGGATAGATCTCGGCGGATGGGCGTTCCTCCAAGACGGCGGTGGAACTCTGGAATACGACGAAGCCATTCTCCGTACGCTGGCCCCGCGCCTCGCCGATGTAAGCACGCGGGGCGTTGGTAAGGGGGTCGCTGCCAATGAGGATATAGACTCCGGCCTTGTCGAGTTCCTCGCGAGCAAGAAGCTCGTCCAGTTCGGTGCGGGGCGCGGCGACAGCCTTGCCGGTCCAGTTAGAGATCTCGGCAGTGCGCAGGCTCTTTGCGTCTCCGCGTGGAAGGAAGAGTTTGATAGTTGCCGATGTCATATGCGCTCCATAGGCCTAACACTCGGCTTCAGCGGGAGCCCCCGGCTGCCCGATTAGGCGGATTTTCTTTGCATCTCTCTTGTGTGTACAATCCCAAGTAGCCCGTCAATCGCTATATCTTCGTCAAGCAGAGGCCAGTGGATACCATATCCGGAAGGAGAAACCTCGAATGTATTCCGCTCAACTTCAGATGCCTTATCAAGTATGGGGGATACATCCTTTATTCTGAATTTCTTATCTTCTCCATCAATGGTCAAAGTCATGTACTCGCCACTTAAATGAAGATCCTTAATTCCTTTATAGGTTTTCATTTATGCATCCTCCTTTGGAACTCAGCCCATTGCTCGTTTCAGACAGTAACCGGAGTGAGACTGAACACGCGAGCCTGGCGAGTTGCCGCGCGAATGTCGTCGCGACGTAGAGAATCGCGCACATCATCAAGCCGGTAGTCGTCTTCAATCGAAAGGTACGGAGATCAATTCTCATTTGTTTCGATCAATTCGACATCCACCTCGGCCACATATTGACCCACGTGTATCAGTTTTGAATGGAGTCTCTTTCTCATCATTGCAGTTTTTCCATTTTTACTCCCGGGATCTTCTCGAAATCCCGGATATTGACCGTGGCAACGGTGTAATCCAGAGAAATGGCGGTGGCGGCGATGATGAGGTCGTGGGCGCCCACGGTCCACCCCTTTTGGGCGACGGCGGCCCAGATGCGGGCGTAGATCCGGCCGATCATCAGATCTAAGGGGAAAACCGGAAAGGATTCGATCACATTCTCCACAAAGGCCTGCCGCCTGAGTTTCCTCTCTTCCGTATCAGCCCGCTCGACGCCGTGCAGAAGTTCGGCCGCCGTGACGACGCTGATGCCGAAAGGCTCTTCTTCCCGCCCGGCGATGAGGGTGTCGAGAGATTCATGACCGCGTTCGATGCCGATGATCGCCGATGTGTCGAAGATTATGCCCATGGATTTCCCTCCCCGACGGGCGGCTGCACCATGATGGCCTGCGCAATATCTCTCGCGAAGGCCTCTCCATCGTCTTCGAGACGGGGAAGGTTGCGTATGATGTGTTTGAGGTCGGACAGTTTCCGTTCTTTCACGGAACCCGCCGCCGGTCCGATGGTCGCCGCCGGCTTTCCCCCCTTCAGGATCGTGTACCGTTCTCCCCGGTAACGTATGTTGTTGAGCAGTTCCGAGAAGTTCCGGACCGCATCGGTGACGGTGATGGTCTGGATCATTGCTTCCTCCTGTGAAATATGATTATCGGATTATATGATAATCATGGATGGAAAGCAAGTTCGATTCTACACCGACATCAAAAAACAAAGGTGCGGAAACTTCGCAAGCTGGGAACGTCGCCCCACATGCCAGTAGAGCAATGTTTGCGTGGCATTGGCCACGGTGGCAACACGCTGTCGTGCGGACTGGATGAGCGCCCGAAGATCGGCGAAGAGGCCCGCTTCATCTGCAACGGTCGGCGGCTCCGGCTCAGCGGTCTGTGTTCGCCTCATCTGCCCGGCTGGCTTCGGTGGGTGAGGCTGAGTTTTTTGGATGCAGGCTTGGTCTTCTTCATCGAGCGTCTTTCTTTAGACATTGAAGCGGAAATTGATGATGTCGCCGTCCTGAACGATATACTCCTTGCCTTCGAGGCGGAGCTTTCCCGCCGCCTTCGCTGCGGCATTGGTGCCTCCGCAGGCGATGAACTCCTCATAAGTGATCACCTCGGCCTTGATGAAGCCCCGCTCGAAATCGTTATGGATCACCCCCGCCGCCCGGGGCGCCTTGCACCCGGCCGGAATGATCCAGGCTTTGACTTCGTCATCGCCGACGGTGAAGTAGGCGATCCGGCCTAAAAGCGTAAACGACGCGCGGATCACCCGCCCGAAGGCTGCCTCCGCAATGCCGAGGGAGTCCAGAAATTCCTTCCGTTCCTCCGGCGAAAGGGCCATCAGCTCCGCCTCGATGGCGCAGCAGATCCCGATGACCGGGACGGAAAGCCCCGCTTCCTTCGTGAAGTCGTCGGCGATCGCCGGGTTCGCTTCGGGTGTATTCACCACGACCAGCTCGGGCCGGATCGTCCAGAAGGAAAAGCTCCGGATGCCGTGACGTTCCTCTTTGGTCAGGGCAACCTCGCGCAGGGGTTTGCCCCCCTCGAGCTGCGCCTTCAGACGCGGGAGGACCTGGGCGTGGAGGAGGTCCTGGGGTGTCATGGGTTTTTTCGCCATCCGGGCAAGGCGCTCCAGGCGGTTCTCGACGATCATCAGATCGGCCAGGATCAATTCGTCCGCGAGCTTCCGATAGCGGCTGAGAATCTCCGCAACGCCGGTCGCGGTGAAGCCGTCGACGACGTGGAGGAGGCCCTCGGCGCCGGAAAGACTCTGGCGGACGGCGTTCCAGGCCTTTTCGCCCACGGCGTTGACGTCGCTGAAGGGGACCTTCGCGGGCGAGACCTTCACCGGCCTGAAGATCTCCACCAGGCGGTCGAAACGGGCGTCCGGAACGGCGGCAAGGCCCCGGATGCAGGTCTCCCCGTGCAACTCCATGCTCCGGACGCCGGTCATGATCTCGAACAGGGTGCTCTTCCCGCTATGGGGAAGCCCAAGGATGCCGATTTCCATTTCCTACAACCCTTATTACAAACGAAGAATCAATTCCCTGAAGCGCGCATTGGAGATTTTTCGGGGAGAGAGGGGTGCTCTGCCCCCGCAGCGAAGCGAGGAGGTGCAGGGTCGAAAAATGTCCAGCGCGCGAAGGGAACTGATTCTTTGCCTCTCAGCCGAACGCCTTCTCGATCCGCGTCATCGCCTCTTCCAGGCGCGCATCGGGAACGGTAAGCGAAATCCTAATGAACCCCTCGCCGTACTGGCCGTACGCGGTTCCGGCGGCCACGACGACGGCGGCCTTCTCGAAAAGCCGGTTGGTGAAATCGATCGAGCTCATCCCCTTCGGCGTCGGGACCCAGAGATAGAAGGTCCCCTTCGGCGGATTGATCGCGATTCCGATCCTCGCGAGGGTCGTAAGAACCCTCTCCCGTCTGCGGGCGTAGATGGCGAGCATGTGGTCGATATTCCCCGACTCCTCGCGGAGCGCGAGGATCCCCGCGTACTGGACGGCATTGAAGATCCCGGAGTCGGTATTTTCCTTGACCTTGCTGATCGCTGCGACGAGCTCCGGATTCCCCAGGGCCATGCCGATTCTCCAGCCCGTCATGTTGTAGGGTTTGGAGAGCGAGTTGAGCTCGACACCCACATCCTTGGCCCCTTTGGCCGAAAGAAAGCTGAGCCGCTCCTGCCCTGCAAAGACGACTTCGCTA
>Ga0208373_1003429_pt1 | contig 15589 bp, 12 predicted proteins | sample RifOxyC2_FD_184036 | JGI IMG/M metagenome (GOLD analysis project Ga0208373, IMG submission 184036) | Soil microbial communities from Rifle, Colorado - Rifle Oxygen_injection C2 (SPAdes) | ecosystem: Environmental > Terrestrial > Deep subsurface > Rock core/Sediment | place: Rifle, Colorado...
ATAAAAAGGGTCGTGTCCAGGAAAAAGTTTGATAGCACAAATTTTTTTGGTTGTTATAAGTAATTCTAAATCTAATATTTGTTTTTCTATATCTTGAAAAATATTTACAGTTCCCATTGAAAAAAAATGTTTATCGTCCCCGATAATTTCAAACATTGTTTCCGTATCTGCACATTGTGGGTTTGGCACGTTATCAGGTATTGCAATTGAATAATCAATTCCAAATTGTTTCATAGACTCTAAAAGTTCCTTTTTTACGTCAAAAAGATTTTTTTTCTTTTCGCCTAGATATGATATGTGAAGGTGGCTGTCAATTTTCATAATTTTGTGATTCAATTATAACGTCTAGGTATAAGCGATGTTGCGAATACCGCGAAGCGGTACACCCGTGCAATATGGGTGGAGTGAGGAAGCAAAGCGACTGAACGAAGCCATTTATACCTTGTTAGCGGATGTACATTTTTCTCTTTGGTTTCTTTAAGAAATCACTTTTTAACTAGAATAAGAATTTGATTTTTCTGTTTTGGCGAACACAAGAGGGGGTAGGGGGTGAATTGTGCGAGCCAAAACACCTTAACTCAAATATCGAATAAGTTGGTATCTAATCTTCCTGCCATAACACTGTATGGATAGTCTTCTCTGTCCAGGTTAAGACCGATAATTGCCACTCCACGCGATTCTTCTGCTTCTTTTGAATGTAATATTTCCATCATAACGTCATCACGTTCTTTTTTGCCAAGTCCTATATATGGATAACCTATAATTAGAAATCGTCGTTGTTCTGGTCCAGTTTGAAATGAAACCCAATTGTGCTTTTGATGTACTTTACCCTTTTTAACTTTTTCACACAGACTCTTGAGCATTTTGATAAACTTCTCCTGATCTTCTTTTGTTGAACTAAGCATAATATATGAGGTCTCCATCCAATTTTTTGCTTTTCTATGCATAAAAAAAGTTAATATGTCCCTCCACCAATCTGTCATTTCTAATATAGGTTTTTTAACATTCACACCTTCATTTGATCCAACGAAATATGGATCCAGTTCCTTTGACTTTAATAGCATGTTGATGGGTGCTTTGTCTTTATATTCGGCTTCTCCAATGTTAAAGCCGTTATCTAGGTATAACCCAAGTAAATCTAGCTCATCACCTTCGTAATCAACATGGTCTTCAATTTCACGTCGTCTTTCTAAATAATGAATTTTTTCTGCCTCAAGATTCAAGAGCTCAAATACAGACTCTAAATCGGTTAAACTGATTGACGGTGCTAATTCTTTAATCGATTTACTTGTTACTTTTGCCTCAATTAATTTTTTTAGATTACTGCTTATCATTCCGATGTGTGAAAAGGTGACACCTAAAGGTATAAAATAATTTAACTTATCACTATCAATCTCACATGAACCACCAGCGCAGGATAGTTTATGAACTTTTCTTTCGCTCTTAAGAAAATTAATAAACCGATGGGCTTGTTCAGATGGCTCTTCAATTAGTCGTTGCAATGTCCTAAATAGACTAACAGGTTCACCTCTTTGTGCAATTGGAGGGATGTGTCCTGCTTTAGCTTCGATAACTAAAATGAAGCTGTCTATGATAACGACCAAGTCTGTTTCATAGTCTCGCCCATCTTGATTGTTGTGCCACTTAACGTTTTTGTATATCGAAGCGTTTGGAAAGCCATCTCGGAAGAGCGATGTCATCTTTTCTTCTAAGTAATTTGGTTTGAGAGTATCTTCATATTTTGTTTTTAAATTGCTCTCAGTAGAGATTAGGTTTTCTAAAATACCTAAAGAAAGATGTCTAATTATCCCTAGAACTGCTGAGAAGTAGGAATTGTTTTCAACTTTAATAAAAGGGCATAGATGTACAGGATTAGCTAAGACAAAGTGCTCAGGATTGTTGTCTTTTAATGCTTCAAATTCGTAAGATAGATTATCCATCATAGCGCTAAGTTCTTTTTTCTTTGATTTGTCGCCATAGTGATCAGCAAGATCATTAATGTCTAAAGAATAGATGTCGGGTAAACGTAAGTCAGCATGGGCTATTATCATATAACCTAAATTCTTGATGTTTTTACCTGCGTGCTCCCATAATTCTTCCATGGATTCTTCGTCTATTGAATCATTGTCAGGGAATGCTTTGTTATAGCTTTCCATCATCTTCTTGTAACTCTTTTCCTTGATAACTTTTCTTAACTTGTTCAAATGTTCGTTAAGGCGTTGATTTGTTTGCTCTGCGGCTTTAAACAAAGCTGAAAATAGCAAACGAGGATTCAATTTATAAAGTTTTTCGAAATCATATTCTACTAGATCGGCAACTTCAAGAGTCACTCGTTCCATTTGATGGTTATATGCCCAATTTCGAACTGCTGTTGTTCCCATCATTATGTCTATTCTCAATTTATGGGCGTTTATTTTTTCATCTGAAGCAAAGCCTTCAGGCAACTTTAAGTGTCTTAAGCCCATGGCCTCGCCTATAGTTTTAGTGGATTCGAATAATTTGTTTGCGTTGTCTTTCAGTGGCTCTGGGTTTAAATTTCGTGATCTTCGTAATGAAAAGGCTTGTAAAAGCTCTAAGTAATGATGGTAAAAATCCATTTTACCTAAGGCCTCGGGGTCTATACCCTCTGGTATTGACATAAAGTATAAAGAGCAAAAGGAAAGAATATACAGGGCGTCGTATTTTTCAAACCAATCTTCCAGTTTTGGGTATTCTTCTTCAAAAATTTTTTTATACTTTTCTCCAATTGAGTTCATGATTTCTAGGCGTTTTTCTCTTGGTATCTCATATGGAATTGGGTTTTCGAATCGAAACATCTTCATTCGAGGACGCTCCCATGGTTCTAGAGCGTAAGCTTTTCTGGATTTCTTCTTCATTTGTTTCCTTTTAGCTTGGATCTTTTTACGTTTTTCTCTACGTTGTTTTTTTGTGAGTTTATTCATGTTTTTAGTATAGTTCGTTGTTTCAATTTTTATAAAGTGTTTTCGGAGCGAAGTGGAGAAAACTCCATATCCTCCCTCTATAAAAAAGAAAAATTAAATTCGTTTCTTCTTTAAAAAATTGACCGAAGGGCAAAAGAGAGAAATGTATTTACGCTAACTTGTATATAATCAGAATAACTCTCTATTTTATCACTAGCCTGTATCTTAACAAGAACATTTATTTCATTATAACACTTATACAAAAAAACCGTCAAACTAGCATTTGACGGTTTTAAATCATTAACTTTTCTTCTTCGCCCAAGCTCCACGTTTTTTGCTAGGAGCTTCAGCTATCAGTTTCTCACATTCTTCTTGAGTAAGATTTTTTGGTTCTACACCTTTCATAATTTTTGGATTTACTTTTTTATTTGTTTGCGTCTAATCTCTTGCATTACTGCTTTGGTAAAGCCAGATTTCCTTTCTGATACAGTTTCACTTGAAATTTGTTGCATGAAATCAACAAGTTCTTCAAAGGAGAACGGTTTTAATAGTTCACTAAAAGATGAAACTATCTCTGGAGTTAACTTTGTAGCAGAAATTTGCCTATACAACTCGAATAATGTCGCTGGTTGTTCTTCCAAACTAGTTTGTTTATTAATGTCACCTTTACCAAAATCTACGTTTATAATTTCTCCCATATTATTTTATTATATAAAATGTTAACTATTGTAGAATCAAAATATTTTCTATGTTTATATACATTATAAATTAGTATTGGTGATTCATTATTTCATTATAACACTTATACAAAAAAACCGTCAAACAAAATTTTGACGGTTTATTAATTTCTAACTTTTCTTCTTCGCCCAAGCCCCACGTTTTTTGCTAGGAGCTTCGGCAATCAATTTTTCACATTCTTCTTGAGTAAGATTTTTTGGTTCTATGTCCTTTGGAATTTTGGCGTTTATTTTCTTTTCAGTATCTGTAATGTATGGTCCATAGCGACCATTGAGAACTTGGATAGTACTACCTTCAAAAAGCTTTATTGTCTTGTTGGCATCGGCTTGATTCTTTTCTCTGATTACTACTAGCGCTTCTTGAAGTGTAATAGTATATGGATCTTTGTCTTTGGTAGAATAAAATTTGGCACCTACTTTGACATAAGGTCCGAAGCGTCCGACATTGGCAAGTATTTCTTCACCGTCTTTGTCTTTGCCTAGAGCTCTTGGTAGTTTGAAGAGTTCGAGTGCATCAGCTAGAGTCAATTCGTCTATGGTTTGTCCTGGTTTCAATTTGGCAAATTCTGGTTTTTCTTCATCGTCTTTGCTACCGCGTTGGACAAAAGGTCCATAGCGACCGATGCGTCCGTAAATTGGTTTTTTTGATTTTGGATCAACGCCTATTTCACGCATAGATACGGTATCTTCTTTGGTCAGATTATCACTTTTGCTAACCAGATTTTCGTGGAAAGGGAAATAAAATGTTGCGATAATTGGTTGCCAGTCTTTGGTACCGTGAGCAATTTCATCGAGATTTTCTTCCATTATTGCAGTGAATTTGTAATCGACAACTTCAGGAAAATGTTCGACAAGAAGACTGTTGACGACGAAAGCGATGTCAAGAGGTTTCAAACGTTTGTTTTCATCACGCTCCACATAGCCACGACTTTCAATTGTGGAAATAGTTGGGGCGTAAGTAGAAGGACGACCAATGCCGTATTCTTCCATCGCTTTGACCAAAGTCGCGTCAGAATAACGAGGTTTTGGTTCGGTGAAATGTTGTTCGGGTTTTAATTCTTTACAATCGACATTTTCGCCGATTGTCATTTCTGGCAACATTTCTTCTTTTAGTTGTTCAGGATAGAGTTGCAACCAGCCTGGGAAGACCACAGATTGGCCTGTAGCGCGAAACATATACTCTTTGGCTTCTATATCTATGTTTTCTTTGTTTAGATTGGCTACAGCCATTTGGGTGGCGACGGCTCTTTTCCAAATAAGACTGTATAATTTCAATTGTTGAGGGTCTAGATAAGCACTGATTGACTCAGGACTTTTGTTTACATCAGTTGGGCGGACAGCTTCATGGGCTTCTTGCGCATTTTTACTTTTGTTGGCATAAAAGCGTGGTTTGTCTAAGGCAAATTTTTCGCCGTATTGTTTTCCAATAAAACTTTTGCTTTCAGTCAAAAATTTTTCAGACAAATTTAGCGCATCAGTACGCATGTAAGTAATGAGACCGACTTGGCCTTCACTACCAATTTTGATACCTTCGTAAAGTTGTTGAGCAAGACGCATCGTTTGTTTGGCAGAATATCCAAGTTTGTAACTGGCTTGTTGTTGTAATGTAGAAGTAGTAAATGGAGGTGGAGGAGTGCGCTTGGTTTGTTTTTTGACAATATCTTTTATTTTGTATTCAGCATTTTCTAATTCTAACAAAATAGCGTCAACTTGTTCTTTATTTTTCAAACCTAGTTTGTCTATTTTTTTGTCATTGATACTATGAAGTTTTCCGGTGAAATCGGCAGTCTTGTTGAAGAGAGCATCGACTGACCAGTATTCTTGAGCGACAAAAGCTTTGCGTTCTTCTTCACGTTCGACGACTAGTCTGACGGCGACAGATTGTACACGACCAGCTGAGAGTCCGCGGGCGACTTTTTTCCATAAGAAAGGGGAGAGCTCATAACCGACGATTCTGTCGAGAATACGACGAGCTTGTTGGGCGTCAACCAATTTCAAATCAATATGACGAGGGTTGGCAATAGCTTCTTCAATCGCACTTTTGGTAATTTCGTGGAATACTATACGTTTGGCTTTTTTGGGATTGATTTTGAAAATTTCGGCCAAGTGCCAAGAAATAGCTTCTCCTTCGCGGTCCTCATCGGATGCGAATATGACCTCTGTAGCTTCTTTGGCAAGTTTTTTTAGTTTGTTTACATGAGCACTTTTGTCTTTTGGGACTTCGTAAGTTGGTTCGAAAGTGCCACCAGCAATATCTATACCCATTTTACTTTTTGGCAAATCACGAGTATGACCAAAAGAAGATTCTACTTTGTAAGCAGCTCCCAAAAATTTGGAAATTGTTTTGGCTTTGGTAGGAGACTCTACAATGACTAGTTTCATAATTATTTTTTCTACTTAACATTCTTTAATGCAAAATTGATTTAATTTAAAACGTGTTTAATGGCTAAATCCACCCAAGGCGGACAGGTTGTCAAATTGTTACATTGCTTTCTTTTTCAAAACAACAATTTAGCAATTTGGTAATTTAACAATTATTTATTTTTAAAATCTTTGCCAAAATTTTATTTTTTCTTCAATTAATTGGCAAGTTGATAATTTTTTGTAATAAGGGTTGTCGCAACCATGTGTATTTTTTATCTCACATTTTTTAGATTCTTCATTAAACATATAACCAGTTTGAGTAGCTAAACATGTTGCATCATTGATATTTTCTGAATCTAGTCTATCTGGGATATTTGATTTTGGAAAAGGATTTATAGTTAGATAAATAAGTGAAATGATAGTTACTGTAAGTAGTATAAGAAAACCGAAAGAAAATATTTTTATAAATTTTTTCCAAGCGTTATTATTTTCTTTTAATTTTTCTAATATTACAATAATTAAAAAAACAAATAGTATGTTTAAAATAAAAATTATTGGTATTGTTATAAGTATGGCAGGATTTACATAAAAATTTATACCAGATCTTACTGATAAGTATTTTATTGTTTCTCTAATTAATATGGCAAAAGCTAAAGCTTCTAGTACTATTGCTATTTTCCCTACTTTTGTTTTTATTCTCATATTATTATAATAATATTTTTATCTTGCTCTTTATAATAACACATTATTTATATTTTATAAAAGTTTTTGCGCAATTCTCCACTAAGAAAAATTGATCCAGTAATTAATAGCACATCATTTTTCTTTATTTTTTTCATCACAAATTCTAACGCATCGGTTGGGTCTAGAAAAATTTTTGTTTTGGTGTTTTTATTTTTTGCAAATTCTTTGGCAATAACTTTTGGATCAGCAACTTTGCGAAAATGGTTGCTAGTATTTTTGGTAGCACAAACAAATGTTGGATTCAAAGTACTCAGACTTTTTATCATGTTGCTTACTTTTTTGTCGCCACTAAAACCTGCAATAATATACAATTTATTTTTTGTAATTTTTTTCATGGCTTCTACTGTACTTTTTATTTTGTCTTCGTTGTGGGCGCCATCAAGGATGATATATGGTTTTTCTTGTACTATTTCAAAACGCAAAGGTTGCAAAGTATTTTTCAGTCCTTGTTTGATACTAGTATTTTTTATTTTCAAAAATTTTGCAATGTTGATACAAAGAATAGCATTTTTGATTTGGTGTTGTCCAAGAGCTTGTAGTTCGTATTCTTCATCTTGGTAAGAAAAAATAATTTTATTTATATTTTCTTTTATTATTTTGTAATCATTTATTTTTAATTTTTCCAAATTTACTTTTTGTAAGTCAGCTTCTGTTTCAATAACATTTAAGATTTTTTTGTCTTGTTCTGTAGTAAAAGCTGTACAATTCTGTTTGATAATTCCAGCTTTTTCGTAAGCAATTTCTTCTTTATTATTTCCAATAATTCCTACATGGTCTAATCCGATGTTGGTAATTGCTGCGACATCTTTGTAAGGAATGATATTGCTAGAATCATAGCGTCCGCCACAAGCCACTTCTAGTACTAGCCAATCTACTTTTTTCTGAGCAAAAAAGATAAAGCCAATAGCTTCAGTCAATTCAAAAAAAGAAAGCATGTCGTAAGGAGTTTTTTCCAAATATTCATCGAGCTTTGGTTTCAAATATTTTACTATTTCGACAAATTCTTTTTTGGTCATGTATTTATTACCGACTTTCCAGCGTTCAGTGATAATGGTTGGGTGAGGGGAGTAAGTCGAACCAACTTTTCTTTTGTCAGCTTGCAAGATGTTGTGCAAAAAAGAAACAGTTGAGCCTTTGCCACTAGTGCCTGTGACGTGTATATAGTGTTTGATTTTCTTTTCAGGATTGCCAATCAAATCCAAAAAAAATTGCATTCTTTTCAGATACCAATCGCACATGTTGCCCTCTTTCATATATTCCATGCGTGGCATGTTGGAGAGGGAGAGGATGTAGTTGTATGCTTCTGCGAAGTTCATAGAATATTGAAGTTTTTCAAAATATGGGTACAAATATTGTCCCACTGATTCATTGTCCCATTGTGGTTTTCTATTTGCCAGTGGGGCAATGGAACAATGGGACAGTTTGAAAGAAACGTCTTAATTTAATATTATTTTCAAAATAAATTTTTATATTTTAGACAAAATTAACTTCTCGTCACATACATCATATTACCTAGATTTCGCACTTTACCCTTCATTTCCATAATTGTCAAGGTAGCACTGATTTGAGTACTGGCTAAGTTGCTAGCTTTGGTGATTTCATCAATATGTTTTGGCTCTTGGCTAAGTACATCCAAAATTGCTTCTTCTTGTGGCGAATCTCCTAATATTTGTTTATTTTTAACATAAACTTGAATATCTTGCAAGTCTAGGCCTTCGAGAATATCTTGACTACTAGTAATTAGCTTGGCGCCATTTTTTAGTAGATTGTTTGGACCTTGTGATGTTGGTGAGGTAATGTTTTGAGGGACAGCGAAGACTTCGCGTCCAGCTTCCATGGCGCATTCAGCTGTTATTAGTGCTCCAGATTTTTCAGCCGCTTCGATGACTAGAGTTGCTAGAGACATGCCGGCTATTATTCTATTTCGGCGTGGAAAAGTATATTTGTTTGGCAAAGTTCCTGGTGGATATTCTGAAATTAGAGCGCCATTATTAGCGATAATTTCTTCGGAAATTTTTTGGTGTTCAGCTGGATAGACATGTCGTCTGTTTATACCAGTGCCTAAGACTGCAATTGTTTTGCCATGATTTTTTAGAGTAGTTGTGTGAGCGATAATATCAATTCCAAAAGCTAGACCACTGACAATTGTCACACCTTGAGTGGCCAAATCGGCTACCAGATTTTCGGTAACTTGTTTGCCATAAGTACTATATTTTCTTGTGCCGACAACAGCGAGAGTGAAATCATCTTGTGTCAGTTGACCTCGCACAAAAAGACAAAATGGTGGATCGTAAATTTCTTTGAGAAGTTTGGGATAATTTTCATCGGCAAGAGTTATACAAGTGATTTGTTCTTGTGCTAGAATTTTGGCAATTTTTTCTTCGTCAAGCTTTTCACGCCAAACAAGAAATTCATTGATTATTTTTTCATCTATTTTACTTTTCAAAAGTTCATCGAACTCAGCTTCCCAGACTTCTTCTAGAGATGAAAAAGCTGCCAGTAGTTGCTGGTAGCGGTTGACGGTTATCTTTGGGAAGTGGGCGAGAAGAACTTCTTTGATCATGTTGGTTTAATAAAAGGGATACGAAATACGAAAATTTACGAAAGTACGAAAAACAGATTTGTTTTTATATAAAATAGAACGCGAATTAAACTAATCAAACGAATTTGAACGGATTGTTTTAAAATAAATTGAGACAATAACTATCCTGCCTGCAGGCCTGCTTAATTTGCTGGCTCTGCTGTATCTGCTGACAAGCTGTTTTGCTGTCTAGCTGATAATTCCCATTATCTTCTCAATCGCTTCACTAATACTTGCGTTTAGTTTCTTTTTTTCCAAAATACCAAACTTGTTCAAAACAAATTTTGGAATGTCTTTCATTTTGTTTTTATTTTCGCTGGCAATTCCAATACGCACACGAGTGAAGTCTTGGGTGCCAATAAATTCTATAATAGATTTAATACCATTGTGTCCAGCTGGTCCACGGTTTTCTTGAATTTTTAGTTCGCCTAGTAAAATATCTTTGTCATCGTGTACGACTATAATATCTTTTTGGTGCATTTTGTAGTAGTGTCCAATGTTTTGGACAGCTTCGCCAGACTTATTCATAAAAGTCATGGGTTTGGCCAAAATTATTTTTTCACCATTGATACTACAACCACAAATATAAGCATTGAATTTTTTGCTTAGTTCCCAATCATTGATACCAAAAGATAAGAGTTGTTTGTGCAATTCTTCTAAGACAATGAAACCAACGTTGTGACGAGTCTTCTCGTATTTTTTGCCGGGATTACCTAATCCTACGATGAGTTTCATACATAACGTTTTTAGAAGTAATAATCCTGATATCCGGATAATCCAGATTTACGGATGTAACCTACGTTTTGATAATTCGTGTATATTCGTGTTAAGATTCGTGTTCTTATTTGAGTTTATCATCCGAAATTTTACTTTTTTCCATTTTGATAACAATCGGTGTTCCGAAGAAATTGAATTTTTCACGAAGTTTGTTTTCAATAAAGTTCAAGTAAGAACGATGTAAAGATGTACCTTGTTTGATATATAGTTTGAAAACAGGAGGATCTGCATTTATCTGTCTGAAGCCAAATACTTTTGGTTGGCGGGTACCTTTGCCACGAGAAGGTTTGTGTGTTTTTGTGATGTGATCCATGAATTTGCTAGCAGCATTGTCACTAATAATAGTGTGTCTAGCTTCAATGACTTGCATGATACTTGGGAAAATTTGTCCTGTTTTGTAACCAGTCTTACCACTTAAAAATAGTATAGGTGAAAAATCAAGATGAGGGAAATGACTGTAGACCATTTGTTTGACATCATTTCTAGCACTATCACTGTTGTCTTCGGCTAAGTCCCATTTGTTTACTAGTATTATAACACTTTTACTTTTACGTTCAATAAGGCCACCAAGTTGCATGTCTTGTGAGGAGATAGGTTCACTGCCATCAAGAACAAGCAAAATAATGTCAGAGTTGGCAATAGTTTCAATACTTTTTTTGATACCTTCTTTTTCGAGGAAGCCATCTACCTTTGCTTTGCGTCTGATACCAGCTGTATCTATAAAAGTAACTTTTTGTTTTTTGCCATTCATTTCATATTCAAGATCTGTATCAAAAGGTTCACGTGTAGTGTGAGCAATATCACTAACAATCACTTTTTCTTCGCCAATAATTTTGTTGAAAAGAGAAGATTTGCCAACATTTGGTTTGCCAATCAGACTGACTTTTATGGTTTTACTTTTTTCTTTGACTACTTTTGGTCGGACAGAAGCTTTGCCTAATTCTTTGTAAATAAGGTCAAGCAAATCACCAACACCTTTGCCATTGGTAGCAGAAATCAAAAATGGTTCACCAAGACCAAGCTTATAATAATTTTGATCAAAGTTTTGTACTTCTCTTTTACTATCAGCTTTGTTGGCAACAAGAAATATTTTTTTATTTTTGTATTGTGATTTTAGTTTTTTGGCTAAGTCTTTTTCTTGAGGGAGTAGAGTAGACTTGGCGTCAACTAGCATTATTAAGATGTCAGCTTCGTCCAAGGCTTTTTCTGCTTGTGCTAATATTTCATTTGCAAAAAATTCATTTTGATCATTGTCTACGCCACCAGTATCAATAATATTTATTTCTTTGCCACGCCAGACAATTATTCCTTCATTATTATTTCTAGTAGTACCTGCAATAGTAGAAACCAAAGCTTTTTTTTCGTCTATTAGAGTATTAAAAAAAGTTGACTTGCCGACATTGGCGCGACCGATAAGAGCTACTGTTGGTAAATTGTTCTTGAGTATTGTTTTTTCGATCATATGATTAATAGTTCTTAAAGTTATAAAGTTTATAATGTTGGAAGTATTTTTTATTTGAAGTTTATCTTGGTAAAAAGTTTTTTATTTGTTATGTAATTTAGTCAATATATTTTTTACAAATATTTATTATTTATTACTTTTAATTTTATAACTTTACAACTTTATAAACTTATTTTTATTCTACAAAATTATCTCCTAGAACAATGACTATGTCAGTAGATTTGTTGCTTGGAGCTATACCTTCTGGTATATCAACTATTATAGGCATGTTTAGTTCTTTATTCAAGGCTGTTAGTACTGGAGTAATATCTTTTTCTTTTGGAGCAAATGAATAAATAGCACTTTTATTTACTGGTTTTAATTCTGTCAGAACATTGCCAACTTCATTTACATAAAAATTTTCGTCCAACAATCTTTGTTTTACTTTGGCAGCTAAGCCTGCTTGCCAAGTACCATTTTGAATTTCTATAGTTGCCCAATCAAATTTTGGAGCTTCTTGTTCTGGTATCTCGGTAGTAGTAGTTTCGGCTACGACACTATTTTCTGTAAAAATATTTTTTATATCATTGTTTATATTATCAAAATTACCAGTGACAGGTCCTAGTAAAAAGGCTCCGTCTTGGTTGATGTAATTGTATAAATAGCCACCAACGCTTGTATCCAAAACTAAATTTTTGACATTGTCACCTTGGATTTCTTTGGCCATACGAATGAAACTTAGTATTTCGTCAAAGGCCATGTTGGTGGTCAAGTGTTTTTCCAAAACATCCATGATGTTTTTTATTTTGATAGGATTGGTAAGGGTACTAAAAGAAAGAATTTTTTCTTTTAGAGATTGGATTATTTTTTGTTGTCTAGCTGATCTAGCGAAATCAGAACCTTCGCCATTGTTGCCATGTCTGGAACGAGCAAACTTTAGAGCAGTGTCACCATCCATAGTTTGTGGACCTTTTTTGAAAGAAACTGTTTGGTAGCCATTGTTTTCTGTAGGATAGAGGTAATCAGTAAAAGATTTTTCAATATCGATTCTTATGCCACCGACTTCATCTATTATATCAGCAAAAGCTTGAAAATCTACTCTTATATAATAAGGAATATCTAGATCAAGTGTTTGGGAAATAATTTGTGTAGCATAAGCTCCGCCCCAACCTGATTGATTGGTTTCTCCTATAGAATTTGCAATATTTACTTTTTTGGTACCATAATTACCAATTTCAACTCCCAAATCACGTGGTATAGAGATAAAAGCAAGATCATTGGTCGATGGTTTGATACTTACCAACATAATAGTATCTGTAAGATAAGGTCCATCATGTCCCAAACCGCCCATGCCAAGAAGTAAGACATTTATTCTGTCATCTTTTTGTCCTTCTAGTTTGGCTTCAGGTTTGAAGAGTAGGTAAGCTATTTTTTGGAGTAAGCCTTGAGGTTCTTTTGGTTCTAGAGTATTTTCATTGTAATCCAAAGGGTTTTGGGTGGCTACCCATTTTTTTGAGTAGCTATATCCGTAGACTGTTCCAGCTATCAGAATTGGTATCAATAACAAAAATAACCATTTTTTTAGGTTAGATTTAGGCTTTTCTTCAGGATTTTGTTTGTGTAAGAAGTTGACGTTATCCATAACTATAATTCGACTGTGTCCAAGAATATTTATTAAACTGTAAACTACAATAAAAATATCCTGTTTACTATTCTAAAGTTTGGATATGTGTAGTTAATAGCGAGCCTAATTATACTACAAAAAGGTGATTTTGGCAAAGATACACTAATCTTAACCCTCCTGCTTGCCTGTAGGCAGGGATAAATACTATTTTATTGTGTAATCTTAGTTCCTTTGAGTTGTCCTATACTATCTGTTTTTAGAGAATTGTCAAGGCTAGCAAAGCTTTTGTTTAGGTCGTTGTCAATGAAAGTATCGTGAACATTGATATTAATATTTTTCAATATAACAGGATTAGTGTTTATCATACTAGCATCAGGGGTGATACTAAGTTCAAAATAAATGCCGGCAGTATCGTTGGCGGACAAGCTACTCAAGCTCCAAGATATTTTTCTAGTAGTTGGATCAAAACTTATATCATTGCCAAGACTGACACTACTTTTTCCTGTCCACTTTATATAACTTGGGAGTGTGGCACTAAGATTTATATTGTTAACACGACTAGTCCCGTTGGTTATTTGGATGATAGCCCCATATTTTGTTTCTTCACCAACTTTGGCAGGTAGAGGACCACGACCTATTTGGTCGCCTTCGTTGGTATAGTATCTAATTTCTGCATTAGCTATTAGACTAGTTCCTATTTTTATTTTGGAAGTTTCAAAATTAGTTTTGTAGTTAGTGGTTATGTCATTAAGAGAAGCTTCTACTTTTGCGTTCAAACTTAAGTTTAGATCTGTGCCTCCATTTGGATAATTTTTTACAGGCACAGATAATTTGATTTGGGTGCTTTGTCCTGGTTTCAATATTTGAGCATAGACAAAATTGGCTGTTTGGTCTTGTATCTTTAGGTCATTGTTTTGTTTGAATTTTGTAATGTCTATGATGTTGGTTGGAAGAGAAAAATTTAAGTTGATATTTTTCAATTCGGTATCGCCATTATTTTTTAGGTCAAGGTATAGATTGACTATTTCACCTGGTTTGAGGTGTGTAGTATCATTTTCCCAGTAATTATTTATAGACAAATTAGGATGGATAATTTGTAGCGAGTATTTCAAAGTTTCTTGAGGAATACTTTTTTCATTTACAAAAATTTCTGGTGTCATTCGTAAATCAATTGTTTTTTCTTGTTCTTTCAAATTGAAGTTGAGGTAAGCTTGCAAAGTAGTTTCTTCATTTGGTTCCAATTCTTTTATTTTCCAAAAGTTGTTGTTTATTTCTCCTTTTTTGATAGTAGGATTAATTAGATTAATGCCTGCTGGGAGAGCTAGTGAGATATTTATGTTTGTAATATTGACGTCACCTTCATTTTTGATTTTCAATTCAATAGGTTCAGTAGAATGAGCTAAGACTTTGTTGGCTAACACAAGATCTGTTTTTAGGACAGAACCGTGAAAAATGGCGATGTAAGGTGTGATTTTTTTTTCTTCAAAATTCTTGTGGGCTTGTTTGTAAGTAAGTGAAGCTGAGATGTTGGTTTCTAAATGTGGTGTTTCGTAGACTCTACCAAAAATATGGACAATACCTTCGCTACCAGGTTCCAAATCTGCTAGATGGAATGTGGTATTAGTTTTGTCGAAGTTGTCGCTAGGTTCTGTTTTTTCTAAAGTATAACCAGCTGGTAGCTGAATAGTCAAAGTAGGGGACACTAATTTTGTTTGACTTTCATTTTTGTACAAAATATCAAAGTCCATTCTGTCACCACTCAATATTCTGGCTGGTTGTTTTTGGATAGAAAGATATACTAGGTCAGTCACAGTAGGATTGTATAACATCCAAAAAAGTCCTGATGCCAAAATAACAATACTAGTCAATAAAAGGAGCATGTCAAAAATAAAAAGTTTGCGAGCATGTGCAAATTGCATGTGGTATCTTTTTTTGTAGTGCATTTCCGCAAAGTGAATTGGGGAAGCCAAAAAAGCCAAAAACCATTTGTGAGGATGCTTTTTTAGATGATGTAGTTTTAGATATTCTTCGACAAATTTCATAATTATTTTTTTATCTTTTTTATTTAGTTTATTATACAATAACTAGCAATAACTAACAATAACTGTAATTAAAAGTAACTGACAAAGTTTAGACTAGTTACTTGTAGTTACTTTTAGTTATTGTCTCATTATTATAAATTTTTTTAAAATGTTCCCTTCCCTACAAGGAGAGGGAATTTTTTTTAATCCTGATTTAATTAAATAAAAACGCCAGTTTTTTAGACTGGTGTTTGGTTTTCTAAATTGTTGTTTGTTTCATCTTTTTTCTTGATACTTTTCTTGCTAGGGGAGTAGAGTGTGTTTTTTATTTTCCATTTATCCACATACTGTCCAATACCAAATTTTTCAGCTTTATTTT
>Ga0208373_1003430_pt1 | contig 15588 bp, 16 predicted proteins | sample RifOxyC2_FD_184036 | JGI IMG/M metagenome (GOLD analysis project Ga0208373, IMG submission 184036) | Soil microbial communities from Rifle, Colorado - Rifle Oxygen_injection C2 (SPAdes) | ecosystem: Environmental > Terrestrial > Deep subsurface > Rock core/Sediment | place: Rifle, Colorado...
ACGACAGGTTTACCAAATGGGAAAGAACATTTAATAACAACCCTTAACTTTCAACATACAAGGGATAGGGTGGGGGTGGTAAGCGATCGTATTACGTTTCCTGGGGCATCTGCTCTCGGCAGAAGTCACGGAAGTTGTTGACGGCTGTGAAGAACTCCCGCATCAAGACCACCCAGGCGTACCTGCCCCGCTTCGTCAGGACGATATCAGGCGCTTGCCAGGAAAGCGCTCCGATCAGGGAAAAGGCGAGGAGATCCGGCCAGAGGAGGCGTAAGAAACTCCCATCATACTTCTTGCGGAGCTCCACTGTATTCAAACGGGTCCCGAATAGTTTCATGAGGAAATCATAACGGAGCTGATCCCGGACGGAAAAGAGGCGGGAGGCCGCAAGCGGCAATTCGCCCCGGTCGAGCTGGGTAATGTAACCGTTGATATCGAAGGTATTGGCATAGCAGGTCCCGTTCAGGTAGCCGATGGAACCGCTGCCGAGACCCGCGTACTCGTCGTAATCGACGATGTACTCATCAATCATGGCCTGCTTCCGGGAGAAGCACCAGGCCGATGAAAACCGGTATGAAGGGACGAGGCGCCCGACGATTCGATGGTAAAAACGCTCCTCCTGACGGCCATCCACACGTCCGAGAGTCTCCATGACCGTCTGCCGGGTCGAGTCGGAGACCATCAGCGGATACCAGGTCACCTGATCGATCCCGATCTCTTGAAGGGTATCAAGATCCTTCTCAAGCATGGCCGAAGTTTGTGTCGGAAAATTGAAGATCATATCGGCGTTGAGCGTTCCAAAATGCCCGAGGGTCTGGCGGAGCCTCTCGGCTATCTCCGCTGCGCTTCCGTACTTGTCATACCGGTCCATCTTTTTGAGCAGGTCATCGTCAAAGCTCTGGACGCCGACCGAGAGCCTGTTGACGCCCGCCCGCTGGAGGACCTCCAGACGATCCTCGGTCAGGTGGTTCGGATTGGTTTCGACCGACAGTTCCCGGATGTGAAAAGAGGTGCGCGCCAGAGCAATCGTCTCCTCCAGTTCGTCGATCAGGACCGTAGGCGTTCCACCCCCGATATAGATCGCGCCGAAGTCATATCCGAGATCGCGGTAGAGAATGATTTCCTTACGAAGCGCTCGAAAATAGCCGCGGCAGAGATCTTCCACAAAGGCGACACGATTAAACGAGCAATACGGGCAGAGCTGTTCGCAGAACGGGATATGGATATAGAGAAGCCGGGGCCGCTGTTTGCCCGGGGGGGGCACATCGGGCGTCCCTCCGTCTCCGAAACGCATCGCCTGGGAGAATTCGCGTCTCGCTTTCCCGGCAATGAGTGAGTAGATCATGGTCATATTATATTAAATTAACAGACATTCGCCGATTGTGCAAGAAGTGAAATGGCGAACTCCTTGAAAAACCTCTCCGGCGGTGCTATAAGAAGATATGATGTCCAAGAAAATCTTGACCCTCTGGGATGGGGAGCAGATCAACGAGACGGATACCCGGATCCTCCGAACCCCCTCCACGGAGGCGCCGTGCCCCTTTGATAAGGCAACGAATGAAACCATCCGTGCGCTGACAAAGGCCTTTCTGGAGCGGGAGGAGGCGGTGGGGCTCGCCGCCCCGCAGATCGGCATCGGCAAGCGGATCATTGCTTTCCGAACCAAGGGATTCGACGACAAGGATATGAAACGTAAGAAAGAGGAATTTGAGATACTCATCAACCCCCGGATTACCCAGTTGCGGGGAGAGCAGGTTGTCGGAGAAGAGGGCTGTCTCTCCTGTCCGGAACTTCGCGTGGAGATCAGCCGTTATCCGGAGATCAAGATCCGGGCCCTGGATATGGAAGGCCGGAAGGTGAGCAAACGCTACCTCGACTTCGCCGCTCGTGTCGTCCAGCACGAAATGGATCACCTCGACGGGAAGCTGATCGTGGACTATGACGGGTCCGCCTTCGTTCCCAAAAAGCGCCAGGATTTCTTCGAAAAAATCTTTCGGGACAAATAGAGTACAGCCTGACTAATTCAGTATCTGGCTCAGGAAGAGTTTGGTTCTTTCGTGCTGCGGGTGATCAAAAAACTCCTGCGGGGTGTTTTCTTCGACAATCCTGCCGAAGTCCATAAACATCACCCGGTGGGCCACGCTTTTCGCAAACCCCATTTCATGAGAAACCACGACCATGGTCATGCCTTCCTCGGCAAGGTTGATCATGACATCCAGCACTTCCTTCACCATTTCGGGATCAAGCGCCGAGGTCGGCTCGTCAAAGAGCATGATTTTCGGCTTCATGCAGAGACTGCGGGCAATAGCGACCCGTTGCTGCTGACCGCCGGAAAGCTGTCCGGGATACTTCTGCGCCTGATCCTCGATATGCACTTTTTTCAGATACACCATGGCCATTTCTTCCGCTTCTTTCTTGGGCGCCTTTCTGACCCAGATGGGCCCAAGCGTCAGGTTTTCAATGATGGTCAGGTGAGGGAAGAGATTAAAATGCTGAAACACCATCCCGACCTCTTCGCGGATTTTTTCGACGTCTTTCAGATTGTTGGTGAGCTCGGTTCCGTCGACAATAATTTTGCCCTTCTGGAGTTCCTCGAGTCGGTTGATGCACCGGATGAGGGTCGATTTACCCGATCCCGAAGGGCCGCAGATCACGATGCGTTCCCCTTTGTAGACCGTCAGGTGGATATCGTCCAGGACATGCAAATCGCCAAACCACTTATGCATGCCGATAATTTCGATCATCTTGTTGTCGTCGGATCGATTGATGCCTTTCTTCAGCGTTTCATCGCTCATACACTCTTTCCATCCTTCCGGGTCAATCCCCCGCCGCCTTATGAATGCAGTTCCCTTTCAAGGCGGCGGCTGTAATTCGACATGGCGTAACAACAGACAAAATAAATCAACGCGACGAAAATGTAGGCTTCCGGGCTGAACCCCATCCACGAGGGGTTGCCGAGCACGGACCTCGTCGTTTTAAGGATGTCATAAAGGGCGATGATCACCACAAGCGAGGTATCCTTGAAGGCGGAGATGAGTATACCTACCGTGGGCGGAATAACGATTTTGAGCGCCTGCGGCAGAACCACGAGCCGCATCTTTTGGACGTAATTCAACCCCAGAGATTCCGCGGCTTCATACTGGCCTCTTGAAATGGCCTGCAATCCCCCTCTCACGACTTCGGCGATATAGGCCGCCGTAAACAGAATGATCGCCGCCTGGGCTCGAATGATCTTGTTTACCGTGAGCCCTGCCGGGAGGAACAATGGAAAGAGGACCGCGGACATGAACAGAAGACTGATCAGCGGGACACCCCGTATCAGCTCGATATAAAGAATGCAGAGCGTCTTTATCGCCGGCATCTTTGATCTACGCCCCAGCGCAAGGAGTATCCCGAGGGGATATGCCGCAAACATCCCGAAGACCGAGAGCATGAGCGTCAGGGGCAGCCCGCCCCACTGGTCGCTCTCGACCGCAGTCAATCCCCAAATACCTCCTCTCATCAGAATACCCATGATAAGGAGTCCGGCAATCCATATGTAGCCGAGGGACGTATTCCAATGGTTCCTGTTTTTGCTGTAAAAAAGGAGGCTGATCAGCATGATCATCGCAACCGTCGGTCGCCAGTGCAATTCGTAAGGATAGAAACCAAAAATGATGAACCGTATGTTGGCCGGTATGATCGACCAACAGGCGCCGTCGCCGGCCCGACACTGATCGGCGGTGGAGAGCCAGAGGCTGTCGATGAACGCCCATCTCACAAAGGGGGGAATAATCTTGTACAGGGAAATGCACACCAGTATTGTGACGACGGAATTAAAAACGCCGTTGAACAGGTTCGATTTTAACCACTGCCATGCCCCGATCCTGATGACCGGCGCCCTTAATCGGTCCGTTTGATTGTTGTCTCTTGGCAATTGAACCATGGAATCCGCTATCTTTCTATAAGGGCCATTTTTTTATTGTACCAGTTCATGAAAAGCGACGTCAGCAGGCTGAAGCAAAGATACACCAGCATGATGAGCGAAATTCCCTCTATGGCCTGTCCGGTCTGATTGATCGTCGTACTGGCGACGGAAACAAAGTCGGGAAATCCTATGGCCACGGCGAGCGAGCTGTTCTTCGTCAGGTTGAGCATCTGGCTCGTCAGAGGCGGAATAATGACCCTCAATGCCTGGGGCAATATGACGAGATTGAGGATCTGCCCTCGCTTCAGCCCGATCGCCATGGCCGCTTCCGTTTGCCCCTTGCTGATGGCCTGAATGCCCGCTCTGACGATCTCTGCCACAAAAGCGGCGGTATAAAGGACGAGCCCGAGCAGGAGCGCTCCGAATTCCGGACTCATGTTCAAACCGCCCTGGAAATTGAACCCTACGAGTTGGGGAACGCTCATCTTGTGAGGCGCCCCGGCCGAGAGCCATGTGACAAATGGCAAACCGATGATGATTCCGAGCGAGAAAATGAACACGGGGAAGATCTGTCCAGTTCTTTCCTGGCGTTTTCTTGCCCATTTGCGCAAAACGTATGCGCCGATACAGCCTGCAAGTCCTGCGGCGGCAATGTATGTATAGACCGGGTGCCATTGCGGCACCGCAAAAACAAGCCCGCGGTTGCTCATAAATACGCCCGCGAACGGTTCTATCGCTTCTCTTGGTGCGGGCAGGATGTCATAGAAAAAGGAATACCAGAAAAAAAGCTGGAGCAAAATGGGGATATCCTGCATCACTTCGATATATACCGCCGCAAGCTTCGCAACCAGCCAGTTCGTGGAAAGTCTTGCAATTCCAAGAAAGGTTCCCAGAACGACTGTCAGGACAATACCGACAAATGCCACTTTGAGCGTATTCAACACACCGACCAGCAGTGCCCTTACATAGGTATCGGCAGCGGAATAATGAATCAGGGACTCGCCGATTTCAAAAGAGGCCTGCTTGTTCAAGAATCCAAAACCGGTGGCAATGGCTTGCCTCTGAAGGTTTGCTACGGTATTGCTGAACAGATAATATCCGAGAAGGCCGACCATAAAAAGCGCCGCGATCTGGTAGGCCACCGCGCGTATCTTCCGGTCATTGAAGAAAGAGATCCCTTGTTCGGTATCGGGAGTTGCATTTGAGGAGGCGCCTTTTTGCATGTATTCCCCGCAACCCCTCCCCCTCACGCAAAGAGGAGGGTGTGAGGAGGAGGGTGGACGGTATTTTCGAAAGAAAGATCTATGGGGGTCTCAGTATCTCATCACCGGAACGGTGGGGAGTACATCAATCCGCCGTTCTTCCAAAGGGCGTTCAATCCGCGTTCGAGCTTCAGAGGGGTGTTTTTCCCGACATTGCGCTCAAAAACCTCCCCATAATTTCCCACCTGCTTGATGATATTGTATGCCCATTTTTCATTCAACCCCAGGGCCTTTCCGTTGCCGGGAGCAACGCCGAGAAAACGCTGAACGGCGGGATTGGCGCTTTTGAGCATCTCATCCACATTTTTAGAGGTAATGCCCAGCTCTTCCGCTTCGATCATTGCCAAGACCGAATAGTTGACAATGTCTTTCCACTGATTGTCGCCGTGGCGCACCGCCGGCGCAAGCGGCTCCTTGGAAATGATGTCGGGAAGGATGACATAGTCATCAGGTTTCGGCGCTACAGCCCGGATTCCGGCCAATTGCGATGCGTCGGAGGTCAGGACGTCGCACCGCCCGGCAAAAAAGGCCTTGGCCAGTTCCGCATTGTTTTCGATGACGACCGGTTTCATCTTCATCTTGTTCACTCTGAAATAATCGGCCACATTGAGTTCCGTTGTCGTGCCGGGCAGCACGCACACCGTTGCGCCGTCCAATTGTTTTGCATTTTTGAGTTTCATTTTCTTGGGGACCAGAAAGCCCTGGCCGTCATAGTAATTGACCTGGGCAAAATCAAGGCCAAGCTCCGAATCGCGCCCGAGGGTCTGGGTGGCATTGCGGCACAGCACGTCAATTTCTCCCGACTGAAGCGCCGTAAAACGCTGCACCGCCGTCAAAGGGATAAACTTGATCTTGCTGGCGTCGCCGAAAACCGCTGCTGCAATGGCCCGTCCCGTATCCACGTCGAGGCCGCGCCAGATGCCTTTTTCATCGGGCTTTCCGAAACCGAATAAATCCCCGTTCGCACCCGCCTGGACGAAGCCTTTTGCCTTGACATTGTCCACGGTCTGTCCGGCAAAACCTACCCCGGATAATAAAACAATAGTAATAATCAACAATAATTTCATTAGCTTCATCTTGGTTTCCTCCTTTTTTAGTTGGTCGTTATCGGTGAAAATGTGAAGACCCCGCAAAAAAACCGCCATTCCCAACAACGTGGGATCGATAAACAGCCGTAAATTCCAAGTGAATAGAGCGATGTATCTCTTCATCAGGTTGAACGGCACGACGTAAGACAGGATTGTGTAATTCGATTTCTAGGCTCCTCTATTTATTCAAAAATGTCAATAGGATTTCGTAGTGGCTTCCGTCAACAGCGCCTTGAGGAATATGACGCCCTCCCTGAGCTGCGCCACGGCGATATGTTCCTGCGGCGAATGGGTGTCGGCGATACCGAGGCCAAGACCCACGCAGGGGAGGCCTCGAGAATTGAAGACATTGGCATCCATGCCTCCACCGGTAGGCTTGAGCCGGGGCATGATACCGATCGAGCGGGCTGCGCGAAAGGCGTTGGTTACGGCGGGATGCGTGTCCTGGATCATGAAGGCCTCGAAGGGCGCCTCCTGCAGGACGGTCAGCCTGGCGCCGGCGGCGGCCGCCGCTTCATCAAAGGCTGTAAGAACCGCCTGGACCTCCCGCTCCAGTTTTTCTTTATCGGTGCTTCGGACCTCGATGGCCACTTCCGCCCGGTCGGGGACGATGTTCCGGGCCTTACCCCCGCTGATGACACCGACATTCAAGGTGGTCTGCGCGTCGATCCGGCCGTCGCGGAGACGGGCAATGGCCGAAGCCGCTGCGACGATGGCGTTGATCCCCGTCTCGGGGCAGACCCCGGCATGGGCGGCCTTCCCATCGAGAACGAAATCCAGATCCACCTTGGACGGCGCCTGATTGATGATGCTGCCCACATCCTCGCTGCTGTCGAGGATATAGCCGAAAGCGGCGTTCAAATGGGCATTCAGATGCTTGGCGCCGAAGAGCCCCACCTCTTCCTGGACGCTGAAGACGATCTCGATATCGCCGTGGGGCGCATTCTCCGCCTGCAACTCGACAAGAGCGGCCAGGATGACCGCGATCCCGGCCTTGTCGTCCGCCCCGAGAACGGTTTCGCCATTGCTGTAGATGACGCCGTCGCGGAGAACCGGCGTCATTCCCTCGGTGGGGCCGACGGTATCCATGTGTGCGCCGAGCAGAATGACCGGTCCGGCTGTGTTTCCCGGAACGCGGACAACGATGTTGCCCGTATCGCTGCCGGTCAGCGGGGCCGAATCGTCGACCAGCGGTTCCATGCCCAGCTCCCGGAGCCTTGCAATCAGATAGGCGGCCACCGGAGCCTCCCGGCGGGAGGGACTGTTCAATTTGGCCAGGGCCATGAACTCTTCCACGATATCGATTTTCATAGACTCTTCCTTTCCAGGCACCTTAAACAACATCATGGGCCTAAGACGCACGTATGGGGGCCCCCCTCCATTGTCAGTTATAAGGCCGATCGAGCAATATCACCCCGATCAACGAGGCTTGCTGACTTGGTCGATCTGTTGGATCGCGGCGGCATCCAGCTTTATCTCCGCAGCGCTCGCCAGCTCAGCGAGCTGCTCTAGGTTAGTCGCACTTACGATGGGTGCTGTTATGCTGGGTCGTGCGATCAGCCACGCCAACGCGATCTGGGCCGGCTTGGCACTATACCGCACCGCGACCCCGTCCAGCGTCCTGATTACGCCTAGGCCGAAGTCGTTCAGATATTTCTCCACCAGCGGGCCACGCAGACGACCCTCCATATCGGACTTAGACCGATACTTTCCCGTGAGAAATCCACTGGCCAGAGAGAAGTAGCTGATTACACCGACCTTCTCCTGGAGGCATAATTCTTCCAACGGGCCTTCGAATCCGACCCTCTCAACCAGACTATATTGCGGCTGCAGGCTCTGGTAGCACGGATATTCTCATGCGAGTTGAAAGTCAAGCGGCAAATAGACACCGTTTCAGTCGGATTTGAAGATGTACACTCGAAGTTAAGCATTCTCAGCAAGCTGACAATTCCGAGAACCCCAGCCCCGCCCCGGGGGGTGGGCTACACAATGAGGACTCCAAATTCAGGCTCGATGGGATGGGTAGAGTGGCTCCCCTGGGGGATAGGGTAGGAACTTAACCTTCCTTTCCATTGACACCCGGAATTGATCGGGTTACAATTTGCGGGAGATGATATAGTTGTTATACAGTAAATATTGCGGGTTTGTGGTTTTATATCGACCCGTATAAAGTGCGCCAAGCGAGACAGGCCATGATACGCAGATGTACAGAGTCAGATCTTGATGGGATGTACGCGATCATCAATGACGCCGCGCAGGCATACAAGGGACTCATTCCTGTTGATCGCTGGCATGAACCATACATGCCCATGGAAGAAATGGAGGAAGAGATACGCGATGGAGTAGAGTTCTGGGGGTTTGAGGAGGATTGTGAACTCGTGGGCGTGATGGGAATCCAGGACAGAGGGGAGGTCACGCTTATGCGCCACGCCTATGTGCGGACAGCCAGACGGAAGCGTGGCATCGGCACGCGGCTTCTTCGACATCTTGAAGGGCTGACCGATAAACCCATTCTGATCGGCACATGGGCTGCTGCGATCTGGGCGGTTCGGTTCTATGAGAAGAATGGGTACACCCCTCTCTCAAGAATCGAGACAGAGCGCCTCTTGAGGTTGTATTGGAGCATCCCCGAACGCCAGATAACGACATCAGTGGTGCTGGCGAACGCGGATTGGAAATCGTCCAACCAAGAGCTGCACTATATCGTCGCGTAGACGGGGGCTCTCCCAACCCCTGCCAGGCGGAATGCGGGACCTGCACCCTCTTCGGCGTGAATCGCAAGCGTGTCGAGGAAATCCGTGCACGATTTGACACCCTTAACACAGAAAATCGGTGAGATGGTTTCATCGGGAAAAGGTTATGCTGTCGGTTTGCCTTTATTTTTGCGGGTTGCTGCGGAAGGAATGAAATGGAGAAGTCCAGATGCGAATGGTGCGGCAGCGATCCGCTATATGTCGCTTACCACGATGACGAGTGGGGTGTTCCTGTGCACGATGATCACCGTCTGTTCGAGAAGCTGGTTCTTGAGGGTGCACAGGCAGGCCTGAGCTGGCTGACGATCCTCAGAAAGCGAGAGAATTACCGGAGGGCGTTTCACGGCTTCGATCCAAAGGTCATTGCCGCCTATATACAAGCCGACATTCAGCGGCTAATGGAGAACGCCGGCATTGTGCGTAACCGCCTCAAGATAGAATCGGCCATCCATAATGCCAGAAGGACGTTAGACATCATACAGGAGCATGGATCGTTCAGTTCGTTCCTCTGGCGTTACGTTGACAATATCCCCCGGCAGAACGCCTGGACCTCAATGAGCGAAATACCAGCACGAACGGTGCAGTCGGACAGGGTGAGCAAGGATCTGAAGAAACTCGGATTCAAGTTCGTAGGCCCGACTATTTGCTATGCTCTCATGCAGTCGGTAGGGATGGTCAATGATCACGTTGTTGACTGCTTCAGGCATGCTGAAGTGAAGGGAATAGCATAATCGTGTTGCCTGGGGTCTTCAGCCTCACAAAGAAGCTGGGTTTTAAACCAGAATCTGATCGTATTACAATGGATACTGTAACAGGAAATAGGGGAGATGCCGCTGATCTGCAAGGGCTGCTCGATGCTGTCCCGTCCGATAGGACGGTCGTCTGCCTGCCGACCCACGAATTCCTCATCCTGCACGACGGGGATAAAGAACTGGGCCGTATCCCTCTGGACGGCGTGGTCGATGTCTCGATCCTCGTCGATTCCTCGGTCCAAAGACGCTACCCCGTAAGCCGATCTCTGCTTCTGGGACCACTGGTTCTGCTGTTTCCGAAAAAGACCGTTCGCGAGACCTACCGTCTTTCCATTCAATGGAAAGATCTAAAAGGCGACTACCACTTCACCTACATCCGCATCGCAAGACGGATCATGGCCGACCATATGCTCAACACCATTAAGCGCTCACTTACCTCTGCGGTCCGCAAAGAACTGGCTCAAAAGGCGTCTCAAGGTAAAAGCCAGGCCGCATCCTTGGAAAAAGAACAACACCGACCCCCCGCCGAGACCTTGCCGTTTATCACCTGTGGGCACTGCTCCATGGAATTTAGGAAAACCGACCTGCCGCCCGGCGGCAAGTGTCCGGTGTGCGGACGACGGCTCAATGTCGATTAGGGCTGATAACAGTGCTCTGGTCGTTCTGATTTCAAAAATGATTGACCCGCGGGAGTTGCATGTAAAACTATCCTTCTCTGCTTTAGCGGTGAGACCTTGCGAGTAAATCATCGGAACGCGGCGGTCTCCATCGCATCCCCCCCTTAAAACCATAAGCGCGGTAAATGAAAAAGGTCTTAACCGGCATTTTTTGAGCTACGGTGTCCGATAGCCATACGGATGGCCTGAAAATATCGAGCCTTACCGGAGGGTCAACATGGTCAAAAATCTCTTCTAATCCCTCCAGGTGGGTTCGCCCCTTAAATGTCACACCGACGGCGTCCCAACCCATGAGATCCTCATCCTGCAACCAATACTCGTAAACATTGGGGCGGGACCAGCGATTGATCGAAATCGTCGGGGGATGAGTGGGTGTGTAAAAAGCGAGTTCACTTGCAGGCTGATATTCTAAACCAAAAAGAAAGGTTTTCGACGGATTCGGCATGCTTTGCAGTAGGTCATAGGTTTTTGAACCTAAATCCCGCCAGCCGCCAAGTTCGGTGGCTGCTCGGTCCATATGCACCGGTATTGGCAGCAGTGGCCATACCGTTTGCGTCAATACCAGGATCGTGAGGACATAGGAACTGCCCACGGCCCAAGGGAACAAACGGCGCCCGAAGCCGAGTCGCTCTTCCGGAAGCACCGGCGCGGGCTTCGGCCCGTACAGAGCCGCCACAATCACGGCAGTGGTCAAAAGTCCGGCCCCCGGCCAGTTGCCGTAAACACGGGTATGGAAACTCAGCAGTGCAAAACCGGCAAACATGGGAAGGGAGATATAAACCAGATAAGGATAAATCCAATTTCCCGCAGGATAGCCTTTCCTGATCACCGTAAACCAGGCCATCAACGCCAGAATGAAAACGAGTGGCGATAATAGCCCGGCCTGGGAAGCCAGGTAGTCTCCGAAAAATGTCCAATGTATCGCAAAGGCTTTGTCGGCGCCGCCGAGATCGGCGACATGGCGCAGCGAATTCCAGTTGTGAGCGGCGTTCCATGCAATCACGGGCACAAACATCAGCACGCCGGTCAAAGCACCCACATAGGGACGAATGCTGGCAAGCCGCCTGCGGTGCAACGCGGAAAACAACCCATAGCAGAAAGCCGCCGGCAGAAAAATGACCATAGTATATTTGCTGAGCATGCCCATACCAAACCAAAAACCACCGGTTAGCCATTGAGTCCAGTCATGATCTTCGTAGGCCCGGGCTGCATGATACGCTGCGCCTGCCCAGGCGGCGGCCTGCAACCCATCGGGAGTGGCCAGCAATGCGCCCACATTAAATTCAAGTATCGCCTGGGAGATCAGAGCCGTATGGAAAGCCGTGCGGCAGTCCAGCCAACGGGCGGCAATGCTCACCAAGTAAAGGACGGCAATAGCCATGGCGATGATGGAAGGCAGACGCACCGCCAACTCGGTATGTCCTAAAAAATAGGTACTGAACCGAATAACCCAGGCGATCATGGGGGACTGGTCATGATAGCTCCAGTCCAGATGGCGGCTCCACTGCCAGTAATTGGCCTCATCGGGCGCCAGCGGAAAAAAATTGGCGTAGATCAGTCTGAAAAGGGTAAACCCCAGTACCCATACCCAGGCCAGGATAAGATAGTTCTTGTCATCTTTTACAGGCATGGTACCACCGAGAATGAAGTCAAAACGCAGATCTGGATCGCCATTTCGGTTTATGCTCTCCTGGCCGTCACGATATTCTTAACCTATGCCTATCAAAAGGAGCATTCGTATCGCTTGCCGAGGATACGTTTCTTGTCGCTCATGCCATCGATTGCTCCATCCGATGCTATCGCCCCCAGCATGTGTTGCGATCCGGCCGTTCAATATCGTGATTGAAAGCTGCCTGTCAAGGATCTTTCCGGAAAACCACATTCAGTCCGGTTCGGGCAGAAAAATTGCCTTTTCGGTAGGTTGTTCTTCCCGGACACGATGATTGACTGATTCTCAGAACCGTGCGAGAGTATAAGCGGTAAGTGTCTGTGGTAAATGGGTGGCGCCGGGAAACCAGGCGTCACGGAGAGAAGGAATATCGGTTAGATGTATTGGAAGAAACCGGTCAATGCGGCTCAAACAGCAACCAGCCAAACATGCAAAGGCGAAGACGATGTGGGTCATATATCATCGTGATACGGGTGTCGCGCCTGAACTGCCGATTCCAATCGTGTGGTGGAACCGGTCGACGAAGCGTCGAGAGGACGAGCCGAGATGAGCGAAGTGTGCAGCGCCGAATCCATCCGCGCCAGGACCCACCATATCCTTACCCGCGAGGAAAGGGGGCCCGGCGGTCAGGTGATCCGGGCCGGGCTTGTACTGCTGATCATCATCAGCGTCACCACGGCAGGCATCAAGTCCATACCGCATATCGGGCGTCGGTACGGCGCCCTGTTAGATTTCGTGCTGCTGCTCGCCGCTTTCGGGTTTGCGGTCGAATACATCCTGCGCATCTGGATCGCACCGGACAACCCTGGCTCGGCCGGCGCGGCGCGCGAACGCCTGCGTTACATATTTTCGCTCCCCGGACTGGTGGACCTGATAGCGGCGGTTCCCTTGGCGCCGCACGAAGGTCTGAACCTGTATTGGCTCGACATTGTGCCGATCTTCAAGCTGCTGCGATATACTGCGGCGTTCCAGTTCGTGGTGGAGGCGCTCTACAGCAAATGGCGCGTGCTGACGAGCGCAGCGGTACTGATGCTGGTGCTGCTCGTTTTCCAGTCGAGCGTGGTCTATTACTTCGAGCGCGAAGCGCAACCCGACAAATACGGCAGCATTCCCGAGGCCATGTGGTGGGGTATCGTGACGCTCACCACGGTGGGCTACGGCGACGTAACGCCGGTCACGCTCTGGGGACGGATGGCGGGCGGGCTTACAGCGGTACTGGGCCTTTGCATGTTCGCCATCCCCGTCGGTATTATCGCCTCGGCATTTACCGAGGCGGTGCGGCGGCATGAGTTCATAGATACGTGGAATCTGGTTGCCAAGGTACCGCTGTTCCGCATGCTCGATGCAGTGCGCATCGCAGCAATCTCGGGAGTGCTTCGCTCGCGCAGGGCCGAGCCCGGTGAACGGCTGTTCCGGAAGGGGGATAAAGGCGATTCGATGTATTTCATCGTTTCTGGCGAGCTCGAGATCGATATGGAAACCGCCGCGTCCAAGGGGCGATTCGGCGCGGGCGATTTCTTCGGCGAGATCGCGCTGATTACCGACTCGGAGCGCACCGCGACTATTACCGCACTCACCGCATGCAAGCTGCTGGTGCTCTACAAGGATGATTTTGAGAGTTTCATGAACGCCCACCCGGACCTGAAGCAGGTGGTACTCAGCGCCGCGAAGCAGCGCCTCGACGAAATCAACTCGCTCTGACGCCGCGACGCCTCCCCGTCAGCGAGCTATACATACAAACGGTCTTCGTATACTTCTACTGTAAAAAGGCACGTTCTTATCGGTTAAATCGGTCGGAATACATGTCTATTCAACCTTAAACTCTTTTGTCGATACCAGTAAAGCATCTTTACTGTCATAGCTGAGCGCCATCGAAGTGTGAGTGCCCTTGTTCAAGGGTATCTGCGCTGATATTTGCCAGCCGCATTTCAGCCAGTTATCGTTTTTAAAAACGCCGACCACATCCGGCCTATTGATTGTGAATCTCGCTTCTCCTGCCTCTTTGCCGTCGACGTATACCAGGACTTTCTTGAGGGAGACGCCGTCTTCCTTGTCAGCAGACCAGCCAATGCCTGTAAATATGCCTTTTTCGTATTTTGCCACATCGTAACTGCCCAAAGGGGCATCATTGGGTGTAATGAAATTCTTGCTGTAGTCCTTTTCCTGCGAGCAGGCACCGATGAATATCGTTGCACCTATCAATCCAATTGCGATCATCTTTGCGATACTTTTCACATCCGGCCTCCGTTAATTTGTTTTTTGTAGGAAATTAAGTGTAAACAAATTGACCCCGAGTGTCAATGAAATAATGAAATAACGGCTGAATGAAATTATGGTCGAAAGATAAAAAAGCGAGCACTCTAATGCTGCATAAAGACAACCCCGATTGCCAGGGAATCCGAAGCCGCAGAATTTCCGGCGACCGGCTTATGGCCAGCAGGGTGTTGGTCAAGGGGGGAGCGAAAATCCCCCGTCACTACCACGAGGCAGAGCAGATGGTTTTTATTTTGAAGGGCAAAGCCCATGTGTCCACCGGAGATGAACCCGTCCGGACCTTGGGTCCCGGAGACATCTGGGTGGTTCCGTCCTAAGAAGTGGCCGCTTCCTTGCCGGAAAGTCCCGCCCTGTGGGCGGGGAGCTTCACGTTCATGAAATGTTTACGCGTGCTGGTCGATGAATTCGTAAATTGCCTGCTGGGTGCAAACTTCATAGTATTTTTTTGAGGTTGGACCGATCACATCCATGGTTTCCGGCTTGATCTCGAGTATGGCGGCTTCTCGAATCACCAGACACTGAACCTTTCCGCTTAATGTCGGTACCTTGCCGGTATAAAGTTTAACTTTTTCTTTATCTTCTGTCGGATACTCGATGCTTTTCAGGTTGATTTCCCTGGCGAGCTTGGCAAAACCCTCCTGGTCAAGTTCGATCCCGTTGACATTGTATCGCAACGAAAGGTCGTCTGCCGCAGCCCCGGTGTCTCCCCCCTGCAGATTCTGAAAGACAAACAGATTAAACATCCGATTTTGCTTGAGCTTGCGCAATCTCTTGTCGCAGCCGGACAGCCGATCTGCCAGATTGATTGCCTCGGATATCATGATCCTGGAATCTCCATCGAATAGAAACGCCGGAGGGTTCGCTTTGTAACAGATACCGATTCCCAGCTCCAGAACCGGCAGATCGTGCTCTCGATTTTTAACATTATATTGCCGAACAATATGAAGCATGTTGACTGCCAGTCCGCATGCCCGGGCCACACTGTAACAGCCCTGCGTCGGGTCTTCGTTTTCGAAGAGGGACAGAATGATCGCATCGCCTTCGATAAACACCTTGGACGCATTATAGTCACCGAGGATTTCGGAGATCGGATCAAAAAAGTTGAGGCTGAAATAGGATGCCGGGTTGAGTCCCCTGGTTCTCATCGTGTGCGTGATACCCACCGAGCCGCGAATGTCCGCTTTGATAATGACATGGCTGGTGATG
>Ga0208373_1003433_pt1 | contig 15578 bp, 16 predicted proteins | sample RifOxyC2_FD_184036 | JGI IMG/M metagenome (GOLD analysis project Ga0208373, IMG submission 184036) | Soil microbial communities from Rifle, Colorado - Rifle Oxygen_injection C2 (SPAdes) | ecosystem: Environmental > Terrestrial > Deep subsurface > Rock core/Sediment | place: Rifle, Colorado...
CTGCGCCATCACTCCTCCTCGTCCCGCTTCGCGGAACTATTTGTCACCAAGCCGACGACAACCCAGTAGAAGTAACCCACCGACAGCGATTGTAGCGAAGAAAGCGATATACCACCAAATCGAGATGGTATCGAGGTAGTTCATACCCTGATACCACAGCGTTCGAAGTACATTCTACATGGTTCCCTCCTAACTCTTGCGAGTGGCCCGCCGAGATTCACGGTTGTGCCAAATCCTATCTGGCTCGAATGCCTCGACAAAGTTGCCAAGAGCAATAATAATCATACCGAAGAACACGAAAATCTTAAGGCCGAACTGAAATTCATCGGTAGCGGGACGCATCACCACCAGAATCGAAATGATCACGAATAAAATACCTATCAGGTGTCGCAACCACCGTTTGTAAAAGTAGGGACTTGCTCCATACTTCAGACAGAGAACAGTCAATCCCACACAGAAAACGAGCAGTGCCGACAGACAAAGAGCTAAGACTAGCATGACGCCATCCTCCCCCATCACTTCTTAGCGACAAGAACTGTGTTATTTTTAAGGGACATTCCCCTCATAACCTATACATTATATTATACCACACTCATACCTCATCTGTAAATACCTAAAATAACCTTGTGTTTGGCTAAAAATAACACCTTATATCCCGTGTTCGGAATCGTATTAAAAAGCCCCGTGCAAAAACACAGAGCTAGCATCCCCACCACTACTCCTTCATCGAAATAAACCTGAAGTTCAAGTATCCACAATGGGGACACTTACCTCTATTTACTCCGTTGTAGTACCCGCCACAATCCTCACATTGATGCAAACGCCCTAAGATAAACACTGCGCAGGCAGTGCCGATGCAAAGAGCAGTAAGTCCCAACATTTTCTGAATCGTTTGATTCATTACTTTTTCCTCTTCAAACGATTGAAACGAGTGGTCGTTTTGAGTACTCCGTCTTCTTTATGTCCACACTTTTGACATTTAAAGAAATGTCCGTGTTCAAAGATGGTCTCGGATGTCTCGTCATAATTTATATATGGCCACGTAGAGCTAACTGAAAATCGAGAACCACTGTGGAATACCGCATCTCTCACCATTTTAATTCCACACTTAGGACAATCAATACTGGTTAGATAAAACCTAAACCAGTAAAAGATATATGGAATGTTAAAGATCACACAAACGAATATAAACCATGCGGTAATCATCCCAAACGTAGCCCACACTTCCATCAGAACCTCCCAATATTCGCTAAGATATAGTAGCATCATCAATCAACATCGTCAACTTCTTCATTTCTTGTCATCTTTCTGCTATTCTTTATATTATCTATGAAACATCCAATAGAACAAATTCGTCATACCTTGGCTCATGTTATGGCTACTGCCGTTCAACAACTTTATCCGGATACTAAATTTGGTATTGGTCCCATTATCGATAATGGTTTTTATTACGACTTTGACTCTAGCCATAAATTCACTGAGGCCGATTTTATAGACATAGAGAAACGCATGCGCCAAATCATCCAAGACAAAATAGCCGTTGAGCATATCTATAAACCGGCAGATGAGGCAATCGACGAGAATAAGGCATCCGGTCAGATATATAAAGTTGAGCTACTGGAGGAGATAAAAAAAGGCGACCGCTTAGCCATTACTGATGTCGATATTGAGCAACAGAAAGATGGAAATTTAAGCTTCTACAAAATTGGAGAGTTTTCTGATCTCTGCAAGGGACCTCATGTTGAAAATACTGGCGACTTGCCAAAAGATGGCTTCAAGCTGACTCATGTCGCCGGAGCATATTGGCGCGGGAAAGAAACGAATCCAATGATGCAAAGACTTTACGCCTTGGCTTTTGAAACTAAGAAGAAGCTAGATGAACACCTAGTCTTAGTTGAAGAAGCCAAAAAAAGAGACCATCGTCTTATCGGTCAAGCCTTGGACCTATTTGTGTTCTCTGATCTAGTTGGAAAGGGACTTCCACTGTTTACCGAGAAGGGATCAATTATCCGTCGAGAGCTTGAGCGCTATATCGTTGACGAGGAATTACGCCGAGGTTATAAGCATGTCTATACTCCGGAAATTGCGAAAGTAGACCTATTCAAGAAGTCTGGACATTACCCATATTACAAAGACTCCATGTACCCCGTAATGAAAGTCGACGAAGAAGAATTAATCTTGCGCCCCATGGCTTGTCCGCATCATTTTCAGCTTTACTCAAATAAACCCAGAAGTTATCGTGAACTACCGATTCGTTATGCCGAATTGGCAAAATATTTTCGTTATGAAAAATCGGGAGAGTTAACTGGTCTGATGCGTGTTAGATTGTTTTGTCTAGCTGACGCTCATATTATCTGTCGTCCCGATCAGGCAGTGGGTGAAGTTAATAGTGTTCTCGACTTGATTGAAGATGTATCTAGGACTTTGGGCCTAATAAAAGGCGAAAATTATCAATACCGACTATCTCTTGGCGACCGAGGCGATGACAATAAAAAATATTTCAAAGATGATACGGCCTGGAATGATGCCGAAGAAATAATGAGAAAGGTCTTGATCGATCGTAAAGCTCCATTCTATGAGGCCAAGGGCGAAGCCGCTTTCTATGGCCCGAAGATAGACATTCAGATGAGAAACTTTGTTGGCAAAGAAGATACCGCTTTTACGGTTCAATATGATTTTGTCATGCCGAAAAAGTTCGAATTGACATATATTGATTCCGATGGGAAGAATAAAGAAGCCGTAGTCATTCATCGTTCTTCTATCGGAGCAATTGAAAGAGTTATGGCTTTCTTGATTGAACATTATGCCGGAGCCTTTCCCGTCTGGCTGTCTCCCGTCCAGGCAACAGTTATTCCAATAAGTGACAAACAGAAAGATTTTGCCCAAAAGGTCCATGATGAGTTAATTAAGGCTGGGATAAGATCTAAACTTAATGATGCCAACGAGACTCTCGGTAAAAGAATTCGCGAGGACGAGATGCAAAAGATCCCTTATCTGCTAGTCATTGGCGATAAAGAGATTGAAGCTGAGGCTGTGGCTGTCCGTCAAAGAGGTAAGGGCGATCTTGGCCAAATTGCTATCAACAAATTCATTTCTCAATTACAGGAAGAGATTAAGGAGAAGAGATAATGTATGAGTTATTCTGGATTATTTTGTCAGGATTTGTTGGAGGGGGTATTTTAGAAACAGCTTACAGGTCTTATTGGTCCGGTAAACTAATTAAACCGAAACTCATAAATATACAGATGTATGTTTTTACGTCCGTATTTTTATATTATCTATATATTTTAGAACTTAATCTGTTATATGTAATAATCTCCATTTTAATTTTTACAACTGGCATTGAATATCTGACTGGCACAATATACTTTAAACATACTGGGAATATGCCCTGGGACTATTCAAAAGAGAGATTTAATTATCGAGGAATAATTTGTTTAAAATTCTCAATTTATTGGCTAGCAGTTTCTCTAGGATATATTTACATCATCATTCCGGCAATTTTACGGTTTGCCTAGAACCTTATGTGAGCTCACTAGGATAGGGTTCTAGGCGATTAAAACAAAAACGCCCAATGGGCGTTTTTTCTGGACAACCTACCAAGATACCTTGAATACGATCTCAGCTCCATTTGGATCAGCGTGATCGCCCATATATACTTCCACCCTACTCGTAACTGTAAATTTCGCCTGAATCAATTTTTTCTGAACAGCTTTGGCCAGAGCGATATTCTTCTTACTAGGTACGGGTGGTTTCCATTTTGACCCGATAGGTCGGCTAGGTTCAAAATCATTCGTAACATCAAAGGTTATTGATCCATGATGCTGATCAAGGTTAGCCAGCCTAGAGTCAACCATGCTTCTCTTAATCTCACCGAGAATCTCGTCAAACTTTTTTTGGATTTCATCTTCGGTCGGAGTCACCCGCGTAGCCTCTTCCTTCTGCTTGAGGACCCTCTTAATAAGTTCTACTATATTTGAGGCTCTGGTTAAAGTGGCCTCAGCCTGGAGCAGATCTAATAAGGTGTACTCGGTTTTGTCCATCTCATCTCCTTACCTCAAAGAACATGGCACGATATTAATATATCTACCATGAATGTCAAGAAAAAGCCCAAGATCACATATCGTCACAGCAATTGAAAATAAAAAATCCCAAAAGGGATTTATCAGTTATCGGCCCAGCCGGAAACAACAATCTTGATGCAACAGCCTGGATTAGGATTATGAGCATCGGAATATCGATGAAACATAGTATCCACCTCCAAATTCATATCCGCTAACTTCTTCAATATCCGCGGAAGGACTTCGGGAGATTCATAGGCTATATCGATTGAATCGCCATGACTATCCATAATTGGAACCCAGGCTTTGGTTTCTCCTATTTTAGCAGCTTCTCTGGCATTCGTCAGAATATGTGCGATATGAGCCTTGGCCTTTCGATTTAATCTCATTTCTTCTAAAGCTCGGGCTCTTTGATTATACTCGTCAGTAAAACTTCTCAACTTATCTTCTCTTTGTCTTCTGGCTTTCTCTTCAGCTAATCTCTCCCGTAATCCCTCCTGACTTGCCCTGTACAATTCTTTGAGCTGAATTAATGGACTTACTGGTGCAACCATAAGATCACCTTGCATGAAATGAACTGAGATGATATTAATGTATTTACCATGAATGTCAAGAAAATAAAAAAGCCCCAGCATATGAGGCTAACTACACAGAATGACAGTAAACTTAATATTGTATATGTGATACCTAGGATCGTAATCCCATGGGCTGGTCTCGCTCGCAGTAACGTGGCTCGCGTCGGTAACGCTAATGTCAATGTCATCAAAACGATTAACGGCTTTCGACCATATTCCTAACTCCCTATTCAAGGCGTGCTTGAATTCTGGAGTATAAACAATTATGATCTCGTCGCCACTTTCTTTAAAATTAAGTGAAGCTTTTATCCTGACAAAGGTCGATATAGTATACGCCACAGCGCTCAAATCTTGCTTGGCCCTTCTTAATATATCTTTTTCGAGAGATTGCACATAACTTCTGGCAGTAATTACCTTTAAAAATTTCTTAACCACACTATCTATAGTTGGCGCAAACTTCTTTAATTCTCTCCTTTTTGCGTAATTACGCCTCTTTTGTTCTTTCCTTTTTTCTTCGAAGATCTGCTCCTTAAGAGTCTTGACCATAAGATCACCTTGCATGAAATGAACTGAGATGATATTAATATATCTACCATGAATGTCAAGAAAAGGCCTAAAATCATAGTCATCGTCGGACCAACGGCTTCGGGTAAATCTGATCTTGCTATTAAAATGGCAAGAATGTTATCCGCCGTAGGCGGATCAGCGCCACAAAGTGGCGCTGAGATAATCTCGGCTGATAGCCGACAAGTTTATCGTGGCATGGATATTGGTACTGGTAAAGTTACGAGAAAAGAACAGAGACTAGCTCCCCACTATTTAATTGATATCGCCAATCCATCGCGACAGTTTACTGTATCTCAATTTAAGAGACTTGCAGAGAAAAAAATCGACGAGATCATTAAACGTGGCAAGACTCCGATAATCTGCGGCGGTACTGGTTTCTATATTGATGCCCTGATGGACAATCTGAACTTGCCCGATGTTCCACCTAACAAGAAACTGCGCGCGAAACTTGAAAAACAATCAGCGGAACATCTTTTTAATCAACTCAAGAAATTAGACCCAAAAAGAGCAAAAACAATTGATGCTAAAAATAAACGTCGGCTGATTCGCGCCTTTGAGATAATTCATGATACTGGCAAGCCAGTCCCTAAAATTAAAAAATCTGGCAAATATGATGCCTACTGGCTCGGAATAACATGGCCAAAAGAAATATTGGCGAAGAGAATTAAACAAAGGCTAGATAGACGCTTCAAACAAAGCATGATCGCCGAGATAAGAAAACTTAGAGAGTCTGGAATCTCGTGGAAAAGACTTTATGATTTTGGGCTTGAATATCGTTGGATATCATTATATCTTCAAAATAAAATTACCCTTCAGGAAATGAAGGATAATCTGTATCATGCAATCGTTCAATACTCAAAACGCCAAATGACCTGGTTTAAGCGTAATAAAAACATCCACTGGATTAATAAATAGGCCCCCCCTCCGCCACACCTCCCATATCTCATCCTTCGACTCTTGGATAAATTATCTATATCTGTGTCATAAGAGGGAACAAAAATTGTATTAAGCTACCATGCGAGCAGCATACGCCTAACCCGTATAGCTTAATACAATTTTTGATTACCCCTCTTATATCCTTGATATATCTATTTATATCCAATCGTCTTCAGAACGATTCGATATAGGAAGGTGGCTACGCGATACCAAAACTGACGAAGCCCAACTACTTTGGATGGACTTTCGCAGGACGACGGTCCGAGATATAGGCGAAATGCCAGTAGGCATTTACGCCGTGTCCAAACAAGGTGGTTGGACAGAGTCGATATAGAGAAAATAAGAGTCGGCGAATCCGCTATGCGCTTTGGGCGACGACTTTTTCGCCATCTTTGGTCACCTCTTCTTCTGGTCGAGGTTCTTCTTCGCGATGAGCATCATCTTCTTTCTCTTGATGCTCAACTTGCACCTTTAAATCCTGCGCCTGCTGTACGCCTTTTTGCTTGGTACCGCCAAATCTCCACCCCTGAAATGCTGCTAGTATAGCTTTGATTGCCATATTATTTTAATTTATTTTTAATTATTTCTTCAATAATTTGCGGATTACCCTTACCTTTTGATTCGCGCATAGTCATACCGATAAGAAACTTCAACGATGATTCTTTTCCCCCTTTATAATCTTCTACCGCCTTAACATTATCGACAAGAACCTTATCAACTATGACATTGAGAGTTCCAGAATCAGAAACCTGACCAAGATCCTTTTCCTTAATAACATCATCGGATGAAAGCCCTGTCTCAAGCATCCCCGCAATAACTGTAGTTCCTGCAGTGGAAGATATGCTACCATGAGCTATATGCACGGTAAATCCAGCAAATCTATCTGGAGTTATCTTTGACGGTATTTGTCCTCTAGCTGGGTCTACGATAAGATAATTTGCGGCAATCTTTAGAAGCTGCTCCTTGCTTACGTGATCCTGACCATCTGCATGTTCCAATTTATCATTTTCTAGTATTTCACTTGCGACATGCTCGAAATAAACACCGGCCACACACTCGGAAGTAAGAACATTGATTTGTGCATCTGGTAATCCATACTGTTTCTTAAATCGTTCCCGTCGCTGTGCGGGTAACTCTGGAATTTGTAATTTTATTTCGTCGAGCCATTCATTGGTAATTCTAACTGGCGGTAAGTCAGGTTCTGGAAAATATCTATAATCATTAGCTTCTTCTTTAACGCGCTGACTAATTGTCTCTTTTTTATTTTCATCCCAACCTCTCGTTTCTTGAATAATTTTCTCTCCAGTCTCAAGTAATTCTTTTTGTCTTTTGATCTCAAAATCAACTGAATCGGCAGCAGCCTTAATTGAGTTAAGATTTTTAATTTCTACTTTTGTTCCCCATTTATCATCATCTCCAGTCAATGAAATATTTACCTCAACCCTCATCAATCCCTTTTCCATATCTGCATCCGAAACACTCAGATATCTTAGAATGAGCTGCAATTCTTCGGCAAATGCCTTCACCTCTGATCCATTTTCGAAATCTGGCTCGGTAACCAACTCCATCAATGGCATACCAGCACGATTATAGTCAACTAACGAATAATCTGCCCCGGCCGGATGATTCAATCTACCTGCATCTTCTTCTAGGTGTATGCGTGTTATTCTAAATCTCTTACCACTCAATTCAAGATAACCATCACGGCAAAATGGTTTTTGGTATTGTGTAATTTGATAACCCTTGGGAAGATCGGGATAAAAATAGTTTTTCCTTTCAAAAAATGTATCTTTATCAATCTGACAGTTAAGTCCCAGACCAGCCATAATTGTCTTTTCAATTGCTTTTTTATTGGCTACGGGCAATGTACCGGGATGTCCCATACAAATTGGACAAATATTTTGGTTGGGTCGCTTCTCGTTTGGATCATTTTTACAACTACAAAACATCTTCGTCTCCGTCTTGAGCTCGGCATGTATCTCTAGGCCAATTACTGGCTTATATTTAGCATCCATAACTTATTAAATTTAACACGATTTTAGGTAAGAAAAAAGCCCTATTCGGGCCTAAAATTTTTGATTGTCATCTGATCGCCAAAATATATATTACGGCTAAATATTTTAGCATATCGTGGAAATTCAGCAGAGCACATCTTCCATATAATCTCAGCATACTTCCTTATCTCGGCTTGAGCATGACCATCAACCCGCAGAGAGAAAAAATTCATCAGACTCTCTAGGTTGACCGTCCAATATACTGGGATAAAAAAACAATATGGCAGATTCATCGCAGCCATTTCGGCTGATAGACCAAGCGTCCTTAATCTCTTGTATTCTTCCTTCTGACGATTAATATGCTCTGTTAATAATTTTCTTGCACGACCATTCTCATGATCATCCATATCCATGTAGGTATAATTGCCAACATGTCCAATCTGTTTTCGAAATCGTTCTGGAACGTAGAACTCATTTTTCTCAACGATACGATCATAATCAACAGTAGGTTCGGAAAAAGTTCCGTATCTATGCCTGACCCACTGGCGAAATACAAATATGGGCATCTTGATATAGAAAGTCATTCCTCCATGTCCAAAAGCCCTGAGGGGAATTGGGAAATCATCTAGTCTTTCTAACATCATCTGCTCGTTACCAAAAAATTCTAACAGTTTAACTTCACCCATATTTAAAATCGACTCGGAGCGAATATATGCCGTTTCTGTTTTTTTCATCCTAGCTTCTTTGATAGCTTCATCAACGAATAGGAGATTTCTTTTTATGGGCTTATTCTCCATCGCTTGATATGCCCACGGAGCCCAATATTTTATTATCTCACGATAGATATCTTGAATGTCCCAAAATTCAGTATAGTTGTGTCTAGTCGACAAGCCAGCTATATCCACAAACTCCATCATGTGTCTCAAAGAGATTGTCATGAAAAATCTAGTATAAAATCTATACAAATGAGCAAAACGTGCCATTTCATTTGCAACTCCCATATCTAGTAATTCCTGATATGCCGTCTGGGCTTCAAGTTCCCCGCGATCAAATATTTCTCTGGTCCTGTCATTTAAGGTACTGGGAGTGTAATAGTTGTCCTTATTTTTAGAATATCGGCCAGAAAGCTCATTAAATGCAGCAAATAACCTGAATAATGGTTGAGCATAAGCTATGGGAGTCGTGTGTTTTAGACGGAACATAATGCCACCCTCGAAAGGACTCACGTGAGCACCATTCCAGAGATATTGAATTAATCCTTGAGCCTTATCATTAACGGCTAAAGTATCACGATCAGTTGAGACTCGAGCGCTTCGAATAGCTGCCGAATCCTGAAGAATATTTTCGACCCTAATCTCTGCTAGCCTTTCACCATTGGAACCATCTACAATTTTCCAATCTTCGTTATCAGTATCTTCCGGTATTCTCACGAAGACAGCATCAACCTCAATTTTTGTGTGCTTGCACTCAAATAGTCTCTTCGGCTTAAAACTCACCTCTAAATTTCTGAGATTATCCATTCTCTCTCCTACTTTTAAATGAACCTATCCAAGCCTAACAAGAAGGTCTGAATAAAAAAAGAGGATAATTATTCCTCTTATATGGCTGCTCTCGGATCAAAGATGAATCCCTTCTTTGATAATATTGGACCCAGAATAGACATTACCTTATCAAGAGCAATGTTGGGATCGTCTTCGCTATTATTTATATAGACGATGCCTTTATTCTTATACACATCTCCAAGTAGTCTATACATCCCGACTGTCCTGTTTATATGATCTTCTTTCTCGAATTCATCTAACGCAACGCCCTTTTTCTTTAATCTTTCTATCGCCTTCTTGGCATCGACTTCAAAAATAAAAGTAACATCGGGCCAGATAAAATCTTCTCCTATGATCATCTGATTAGTTGCCATTAATCTTTCTATGTTTCCTTGACTCTTTGCACTAAGCACTAGAGAATGTCTAAACCTATCGGCCAGAACTATTCTCGATGCCCTAAGAGCTGGGATAATATTTTCGCGGAGATTCTGTTTGCTATCTAGGGCATACCAAGATTGAAATCCAACTGGATCTGTGTTATGTAGGCCATCGGATTTGAATAATTCCTCATAGATCTTAGCTCCTATGGGTCTATCTTTCTCGGGTTCTTTTACCAAAACTATGTCCTGAGTATTTAATCGCCTCGTCGTATTAAGAGATATAATATTACCACTAAGACCCATACCCCTCGATTTGATCGCAAAGTCTCTCAAAATAACATCCATGACCATTCCTCTTATTGTGCTTTTCCCGCCACCATCGCAACCCTCAAAAACAACGAACAATCCAGGATAAGGATTGGGTATCATATTCGCCTTTCAAAGAACTGTTACTAGAAAGACTACCAGAAAATATGTGATAGCAAAGTGGATAAGATAAAAAGACCCACGCCAAGGGCGTGGGTCTTTTTATCGTTAAGTACTATTTTATCTCAATTCCCATTGACCTAGCCGTACCGGCGATAATCTGCATGGCAGCTTCTACGTCATTGGCATTTAGATCGCCAATTTTCTTCTCGGCAATTTCGCGTAACTGTTGTTGACTAATCTTGCCAACTTTATTCTTGTTAGGCTCGCCCGATCCCTTTTCAAGCCCAGCCGCAACTCTTATCAAATAGGCCGCTGGCGGTGTCTTAAGCTTAAACTCAAAGGTCCTATCTTCATAAATTGTAATTTCGCAAGGCGTGACTTCTCCTGGCTTATCCTTCGTCGCTTCATTAAACTGAAGCACAAACTGCTGTAAGTTAATACCATGGGGACCAAGAGCAGTACCTACTGGTGGTGCCGGTGTAGCCTTGGCACCTTCAATCTGTAATTTTACTATCGATTTTATTTTCTTTGCCATTTTTTATATTGAATTTTGCGTAGAAGCAACGCTAATCCATTTTAAATCTTCTTAATTTGTAAGAAATCTAGTTCGACTGGTGTCTCACGGCCAAATATTGTAACTAACACCTTAACTCTACCTCTTTCAGGATCAACCTCTGAAACCTTACCATCAAAATCTTTAAACGGGCCGTCAGTAATCTTTATTCTATCTCCAACAGCAACGTCAATCTTATATTTAGGCTCATCCACACCCATACGCTTCATCAGCGTATCTATCTCTTCTTTTGATAATGGCGACGGCACAGTACCTGCTCCAATGAAACCGGTAACGCTTGGTGTGTTCCTAACAACATACCAGGAACTGTCATCAACAATCATCTCCACAAGAACATAACCCGGATAAATCTTCTCTTCAATGGTCTCACGCTTTCCGCCCTTAATCTTAATTTTTTTCTCCTTAGGCACTAATACGTTAAATATCTTATTTTCAAAACCCAAAGATTCAACTCTTTGCTTGAGACTCTTGGCTACGCTATCTTCATAGCCAGAATAAGTGTGGATTGCGTACCATTCACGCTCTCCCGTAGTAGCTTGTTTTGGCATTATGCGTTAATTAATTTTATTAGATATTCAAAAACAAAATCGAGAAATCCCAAAAAGATAGCCAAAAGCAAGCTCATGCCTATAACAACAGCCGTATAGACAGCTGTTTGTTTCTTAGTCGGCCAGCTGACCTTAGACAGCTCAACCTTAACCTCTTTTAAAAATGTTATCAGTTTTTCCATTGTTTTTTATAATTGAAATCCTACGTCGAAAATTCCTCAGGATAAATACTAGTAACCAATCGCTAAGCTCTTGGACTGGTATTTAAAAACCGCCCGAGGGCGCATAATCAGATTACTCTATGCGTTCATAATTGTCAACCCTCTCTTCTCGTACCTCTGTTGCTGTAATATATCCCGAACGAAAGTGATATTTTAAATTTTCAAGAAAAGCCAGACCATCATCGGGAAATACTTTACCTGGACGGGCATATTTTTGATCGAAAATTCCCTCACGTATACATAAGAATACAGCTGGATGATCTTGAGAATCTACTTCGACTTTATGGTCATCTTCATGAAATTTAAAAGTTGCGATCCTTGTCTGCTTATAATCACTGCCTAATTGATAAATATCAACACTGTAGTCTAGCTTCATAAAATCTGCTTATCACGAATTAGCTGCTCGGCCTTCGCGGAAAAATTCATCAAAATAATTCGCTCATTCTCGAGTAATTTCTCGTCTTTAATTAACTTATCGGCTTGCGCAAGTGCCCTAGAAACGGACGATATCAGACCGGCTGGTATCCTCTTGATTAGTTGCTTCTCGTGACACTTATTAAATATTATTGAGCCATTTAAACCATCGTTAAACATAATTGCGTCATTATTGATCAGCCAGACTTTATGTTTTGATTGATCAATGAGAAAAGAGTTAAGACGTCGATCTTTAGCATCAATAAGATAATCGAAAACGCCAGCTTTTAATAATTCTAGATCATCTAAGTCTCTAGTCCAGTCATTCGTGACCATATTTGCGGAAACCGCGCCCATCATAATTCTTTGAGCAATACCCATATCACCATCCAATTCTTTATAACTAGTTGCTGGTACAATATTAAAACCGAGCCATAAATTTATATCATAAGCCAATTTTTCAAGATTCGGTCTAATACTATATTCTTGACCTTGGCGGTCTGAACGATCATCTGATCTAAAGAAAATATGTCCAACTCCACGAATCTCAACAATTCTTATTGGCCAGCCGGCCTTGAGTTGTTCTTGCCAAACTATATCACTACTTTCTATTTTAGTCTCCGAAATCGCATTTGTAAAATTTTCTATTGAGTTTTCTTGGTCGTTGGCAGACATCTGCTTTAAATTATATATCTAAGTTCTTAACACTTTTTGCATGAGTCTGTATAAATTTCTTTCTAGGAGGAACCTCAGATCCCATGAGAACGTCAAAGACACCATCAGCCTCTTGGGCATCGCGCATTGCGACTCGGAGTAGTACACGATTATCGGGATTAAGGGTAGTCTCCCAAAGTTGCTCGGGATTCATTTCGCCAAGACCTTTGTATCTTTGGACATTAACTCCGGAAATTTTGTCCGTAATTATACTGTCGCCATCACTCTCAGTATCTCCACTCTCAGTATTCTCAGCAATAATACCGCCATCTACTGGCTCAACCTCCCATTCATTATCTTGGCCACGTTTAACTTTTGATTTTTTGGCTGGAGCTATGGTAGTCGTTATATTAGCTAACTCTCTAATAATCTTTTCTTTTTCAGAATCATTGTATGCCCAGAAGGACTTAGATCCTTTTGATATTTTATACAAAGGCGGTTGGGCAATATACAAATGGCCCTTATCAATCAACTGAGGAAAATATCTATAAAACAACGTTAATAACAAGGTCCTAATATGGGCACCATCAACATCAGCATCAGTCATAATAATAATCTTATGGTATCTCAGCCTCTCAAGGTCAAATTCTTCAGCAATAGCTGTACCCATGGCAATTATCAATGCTCTAACTTCTTCTGAGGCCAGCATTCTGTCTAAGCGAGCCTTCTCTACATTTAATATCTTGCCCTTCAATGGAAGGATGGCCTGCGTGCGCCTATCTCGGCCCTGTTTGCTACTTCCGCCAGCTGAGTCTCCCTCAACAATAAATAGTTCTGACTCTGATGCATCACGACTCGAACAGTCCGATAATTTACCCGGCAAGGTCATGCCTTCGAGAGCACCTTTCCTTAGCACGGTCTCGCGTGCCGCACGAGCAGCCAATCTCGCCTTAGAAGCCAGAATGACCTTCTCTAACACTCCTCTGGCATCTGTAGGATTTCTCTCAAGCCAATCGGCAAATTCCTGTCCTACTACAGTTTCTACGGCAGTTCTAGCATTAGGAGTTCCTAATTTAGCTTTAGTCTGTCCCTCAAATTGTGGTTCTCTTAATTTTACAGAGATAATAACCGTCAATCCTTCACGAATGTCTTCCCCAGAAAGATTGTCATCTTTTTCTTTAAGATATCCATTCTTCCTTGCATAGTCATTTAAAGTTCTCGTAGCCGCTGACCTAAATCCAGTCAAATGCATACCACCCTCAATAGTATGAATGTTGTTAGCAAAACTCAACTCCCTACCTTGTACATCTTCTACGTATTGCAAGGCAACCTCAACAAAAATATCTTCAGCTTCTTTGCCAATATAGAAAATATTGTCATGTTTGGGGACCTCATGACGATTTAAATATTTAACATAGGACACTATCCCCCCCTCAAAATAAAATGAATAATCTTTTGATACCGATTCTTTGGAATCTTCAGACTTCAATGGCTCGCGATCATCTTTAACTAAAATTTTAACGCCTTTAGTCAAGTACGCCTGCTGTCTAAGATGATTCAAAATTTGATCAATATCAAAAACAATCTCTTTAAATATTTCTGGATCTGGCTGAAACGTGATTGTTGTGCCAGTACGATCAGTCTTACCAGCTTTCTTTACGGAATATAGTGGTTTACCAATTTTATATTCCTGAACGAAGATGTCTGGCTTACGATATACCTCTGCTTTCATCCAGGAAGACAAAGCATTAACGACAGATAAGCCGACACCATGTAATCCACCGGAAACTTTATATGAATCCCCTCCAAATTTACCACCAGCATGTAATGTCGTTGCCGCAGTCTCCAGTGCAGACTTTTTGGTTTTAGGGTGGATGTCGGTCGGAATGCCACGACCATCATCAGATACTAAAACTTTGTTATCCTGCAAAAGAGATACTTCAATATTCTTGGCATGACCGGCCATTGCTTCGTCAAGTGAATTATCAAAAACTTCCCAAATCAGATGGTGTAGGCCCTCGACGCCAGTCGAACCAATATACATGCCTGGTCTTTTCCTAACTGGCTCAAGACCCTCTAATACCTGGATATCTTTAGCCGAGTATGATGAATTTTTGTCTGCCATTATGGTGTAATTTCCTTAAAAAATCCCGCCAAATTGAACGCGGGAAGTTACTCAATTTTTATATGCGAATTATATCATTTTATTCAAGTAAAATCAACTCTTTTTGTGACTAATTTTATATCAAAAAAACCGCCTAAAATGACGGTTTTACGAGACAAATGCATAACCAGTACGCCAAGCCCAGGCGATTAGCATAAGAATAGTCCAAACCATAATAAAAAAGGGGCCATTGTAAACTATCATGACATAATTCCAGTAAGGTCTAAGAACAAACCACAGTGAAGAAATACAGACAAGAATAATGGCATTAGCATAGAAAGAAAATAGGCATCCGCAAACTATACCCAAAATACCAAAGATTATCGAGAAAAAGATTATTGCGAGAGCCATGACCCCTCCCTCAAGAAATGAACTATCTTATTTATACTATTAAATTATGATTTAGTCAAACTATCGTAATGGTTCAATACCTTGGAAACACCTAAGGAGTAATATGAAGAGCATGTATACACAAAACCCATATCTTCCTAGCGTCCGTAGAGATGCAGCCTTCATGGCT
>Ga0208373_1003437_pt1 | contig 15560 bp, 14 predicted proteins | sample RifOxyC2_FD_184036 | JGI IMG/M metagenome (GOLD analysis project Ga0208373, IMG submission 184036) | Soil microbial communities from Rifle, Colorado - Rifle Oxygen_injection C2 (SPAdes) | ecosystem: Environmental > Terrestrial > Deep subsurface > Rock core/Sediment | place: Rifle, Colorado...
TTGTGGAAAAACATTATGCAGGCGGGCGGATTTCTTCTTCCAGATTTATCAAAAGAGAAGCCAGGCCTTCGGAAGAAGCTGTTTTAACCGGCCGTTTAATTGACCGTTCCATCCGCCCCTTTTTCCCCAAAGAATTCCGGAGTGAAGTCCAGGTAATTGTGACAGTTTTATCAATTGATCAAATCAATGACCCGGACATTTTGGGCTTGATTGCCGCATCAGCCGCTCTTTCTATTTCTTCAGTTCCCTGGCATGGGCCTTTGGGTGTGGCCAGAATTGGTGAAATAGAAGGTAAACTACTGGTTAATCCCACCATTGACGAACTGGTAAATTCCAATCTTGATTTATTCGTAGCCTCAACCCGCGAAACAGTAGCCATGATTGAAACTAAAGCCAAACAGGTTTCGGATAAGGTTATTTTTAATGCAATTAAAGAAGCCCATGCAAGCGCCCAACCAATTATTTCTTTGATTGAGGAATTTGTAAAAGAAGCAGGCAAAGAAAAAATAGCTTATTCAACACTGGCTGAAGATGTTGAAGAAGCATTGCTTAAAGAAGTTAAACAAGTTACAAAAGAGCGGATTGAACAGGCTTTATTTGATGAAAAAACTGCCTGGCATGATTCTATGGCAGATCAAATTAAAGCAGAGCTGACCACCAAATACACTGAAGTTTTAACTCCATTAATTATTTCCGGAGTATTTGACAAAGTGGCCAAAGAAATTATGAATGATTTAGTTTTGGGTCAGGGGAAAAGAGTAGACGGAAGAGCCATGGATGAAGTAAGACCTATTGAAATAGAAGTAGGAGTTTTGCCCCGCACTCACGGATCAGCCTTGTTTTCCAGAGGTGATTCGCAAATATTATCAGTAGTAACTTTGGGAGCCCCTTCTTTGGGCCAAACAATTGAAGGCATGGAAGGTGAGAGGATAAAGCGATTTATGCATTATTACAACATGGGCATTAATCCTTTTTCAACAGGAGAAGTTAAAAGAATTGGGCCTCCAACAAGGCGTGATATTGGTCACGGGGCTCTTGGTGAAAAATCTCTGGAGCAGGTTATCCCAACAAAAGAACAATTTCCTTATGCCATAAGGATTGTGTCAGAAGTTTTAGGGGCCAATGCTTCTACTTCGCAAGCAGCTATTTGCGCAGCCTCCCTTGCTTTATTTAATGCAGGAGTGCCTATTGAACCAGTAGCCGGGATTGCAATTGGCTTAATAAGCGATCCGGCAAAGCCGGATAAATTTCAAACTTTAACTGACATGAGAGCAGTGGAGGATTTTTATGGAGAAATGGATTTTAAAATTGCAGGCACAAAAAATGGCATTACAGGTATCCAGATGGATACTAAGCTGGAAGGGATTTCTTTTGAGATAATAGAGCAGTCTTTGAAGCAGGCTAAAGCTGCCCGGGAGTTAATTCTGGCAAAAATGAAAGAAGTAATGCCCGAAGCAGGAAAACTATCTCCGCATGCCCCAAGAGTGGAAATTTTGCATATAAAACCTGAAAGCATAGGACTTTTAATCGGGCCGGGAGGCAAAAATATCAATGGCATTATTTCAAAAACCGGAGCGCAGATTGATGTTGAAGATGACGGTACGGTGATGGTTTCCGGTACTAAATCTGAAGGTGTGGATCAGGCCATGGCAGCAATTGAAGGCATGTTTAAAACAGTTAATGTGGGAGATGAATTTACGGGTAAAGTAGTCCGTCTGGTGCCTTTTGGGGTTTTTGTGGAAATTGCCCCGGGTAAAGACGGATTAGTGCATGTGTCGGAAATGTCTACGGGTTTTGTGGGAAAACCTGAAGATGTTGTTTCCGAGGGACAGGAAGTTAAAGTTAGGGTTAAGGGAGTTGATACGGATGGTAAAGTGTCTTTGTCCATGCTTTTTGGCGCGGATATAAAGCCTGAAACAGAAAGGCGGCCTGCTCGTCCATCAGGAGGCGGGGGCTTTAGACCAAGAACTTCTTTTAGTGACAGGCCTAGGTTTGGCGGAGGGTTTAATAGAAGCGGCTTTGACCGCAACCGCGGAGGCAGGCCTGCCCGCCGAAGCTTTGACAGATAAATCTCCTTCGTATAGAATAAGAAACAGAATGGATGCTGCCCAAGAACAACTGGAAAACCTTAAACAAAAAATTAGCCAAGTCTCCTTGCCCCAGGAAGTTCAAGAGAAATTACTTAATTTACTAAAATTCCCGGGAACAGGAGCTGAATTTGAAAAATTGGTTTCCTATATTGATTTTGCCACCTCCCTGCCTTTTAACAAATCAAGCCAGGATATTTTGGATTTACCAAGAGCCAGAGAGATCCTGGATAAAAATCACTATGGTTTGCAATCTTTGAAAGACAGGGTTTTAGAATATTTGTCGGTTTTAATTTTGCACGCCAAAAGCAAAAATACTGCAAGTTTTCATGCCCCGATTCTGCTGTTTGTTGGGTTGGTGGGAACAGGCAAGACTTCCATTGCTTATTCTATTGCCGAGGCTCTGGGGAGGAAAATTGTGAGAGTGCCTTTTGGAGGCTTGGGTGATGCGGCCAGCTTAAGGGGGCAATCAAAAATCCGTCCTGATAGCGAACCCGGGCAGATTATTAAAGCTATTAAACATGCTCAAATTAAAAATCCGGTGATACTTTTAGATGAGATAGATAGAGTAGCAGAGGAGGGTAGAGTTGGCATAATGGGGGTTTTGGTAGAACTTTTAGACCCTGCCCAAAATCAGGCTTTTACCGATCATTTTCTGGATTTTGCTTTTGACCTGTCGCAGGTTTTATTTATAGCCACAGCCAATAATACCGGTAATATTGCCACGGCAGTAATGGATAGGTTAGAGCCAATTCAGATGCCTTCATATTCCGACGAAGAAAAAACAACAATTGGCAAAAATTATCTTTTGCCGAAAGCGCTGCAGGAAGCGGGCATAGACAGTAAACTCATTAGCATTGAAGAGGCAACTTGGCCTAATATTATCAGGCCTTTGGGTTTTGACGGAGGGATCAGATCGCTGCAGCGATCTTTGCAGGCAATTTGCAGAAAAGTGGCCAGAAAAGCAGTGGAGGGAGAAATTGGGCCATTTAAGATTAATCAAGAAAATTTGGGGGAGTATTTATCATTATGAAACCATTTAATAATCAAACACTTAAACTTATTCCTCTTGGAGGTGTAGGTGATGTCACCAAAAACATGTATGTGTATGAATATGGAAATGATATTATAATTGTTGATTGTGGGGTGGGGTTTCCGGATGAGGCTATGCCGGGCGTGGATTTGGTAATTCCCGATATTTCTTATTTAAGAGAAAAAAAAGATAAAATCAGAGGTATTATTATCACACACGGCCATGAAGACCATATTGGAGCCCTGCCTTTTATTCACCCTCAACTGCAAGTGCCTATCTATACCCAAAGATTAACAGCAGGATTAATCAAAGGTAAATTTATTGAACATAATCTGCCCAAAGACCAGATTGTGGAAGTTGGTATAAATCAGAAATTAAGCCTGGGGGTATTTAATGTCTCTTTTTATCAGGTTTCCCATTCAATTCCGGATTCAACAGGTATAGTTATCAGAACTCCTGTGGGGCTGATTATCCACCAGGCAGATTTTAAGATTGACTGGACGCCTATTTCGGGTCAAAAGACTGATGTAGGGGCTGTGGCAAATTTAGGCAGAGAGGGAGTGCTTTTGCTTTTAATTGACTGTTTAAGAATAGAAAAGCCCGGGTTTAACAAATCAGAACAATCAATTGAGGCTTCATTTGAAAAAGCGGCGATGGAAACTACCGGGAGCTTGCTGATTACTATGACTTCATCCAATGTTTCCAGAATGCAGCAGGCAGTTAATGTGGCGCAAAGATTAGGCAGGAAACTGGCAGTGGCGGGTAGAAGCTTTGAAAAGAATTTTCAGTTGGCCAGAGATCTGGGATATTTAAAAGTTCCGCCAAACATTGTGATTGCTTCGGATGCCATAAACTCTTTTGCTTCCTCAAAAACAATAGTTTTAATTGCCGGATCTCAAGGTCAACCGGATTCGGCGCTCTCCCGGGTGGCCAACGAAGAACATAAACAAATAAGAATTAAAGAAGGTGATAGCGTAATTTTTTCGGCCGACCCCATTCCTTCCACAGAATCTGCACAAAATGCTTTAATTGATAAGCTTTCAAGCTTAGGAGCTAATGTCTATTATTCTGCCGTAAATTCAGACTTGCATGTTAGTGGGCATGCAGCTTCGGAGGAATTAAAGCTGATGGTTAATCTGGCAAAACCCCGCTATTTGCTGCCTATTGGCGGAACCGCCAGACATATAAAAATGTTCTCGCAGGTTTTTCAGGGTATGGGTTATGATAAAAATAAGATTTTACAACTGGAAGAGGGAGATATTGTAGAAATAGGAAGGGATAATCTGAAGCTAACTGGAAGATTGGAACTGCAAAATATTTATGTTGACGGATTGGGTATTGGGGATGTGGGGCATGTGATTTTACGGGACCGGAGGTTAATGAGCGAAGAAGGGGTTGTAGTAGTGGTAGTGCCGCTTGATCAGCATACTGGTAAAGTGGCAGGAGAACCGGATATTATTTCCCGGGGCTTTGTTTTTGAAAATATGGCCGAAGATTTGTTGCAGGATGCCAGGGAAACCGTCAGCAGAAGTTTGGAGCAGCATGTTAAAAAATCCCCGGACTGGCGTTTTATCCGCAAAAAGATTGAGGATGATTTAGGCAATCTTTTTTATCAGATGACTGAAAGAAGACCATTGATTTTGCCGGTGGTAGTGGAAGTTTAAAACTATGAGTTATAAATGTTATAATAGTTATAATCAGTATAATAATTATACAAAAAAATGAGAAGAAGACGCCGTTCTATTTACAGATTACCCAGATTAAGACTTAAACACAAAGCCATTGCGGCTGTGGCATCTCTGGTGTCGATAATTCTGGCAGTTTTATCAACTGTGGCGCTAACAACAGATACAACTATTTTGTCTTTTTGGAGGCGGTTTTTATATTCTCTTTTAGGTTGGACCAGTATCTTTTCTCCTGTTTTATTTTTGCTTTCGGGTCTAGTTTTATCAAAAGCCCGCTGGCGCATTGCCCAGATGAATGTTTTACTGGGAATTATGTTGTTGGTTTTATCTTTATCAGGAATGACCGGCGCTTTCAAAGCGGATTTGGCAGGATCAATAGGTTTGAATTTATGGACACAGTCGTCTGCTTTAATAACTCCACCCGGAGCTTTTATCCTCTTGATCTTGATATTTATAGTTGGACTGGTAGTTTTATTCAATGCTTCTTTAGGCCAGATTTTTGGCATATTTGACTTGATATTTAAATTCTTCAAAAAAATGGTTTGGCAGCCGGTTTTTAACAGACCAAGGACATTTGAAGCAAAAAATGTGCCGATAAAATTGTCCGGAGTTGACGACCGGATAAAGCCTAAATTGTCTGTTGGGCCCCGTGAGGCAGCTTTGGCTGATGCTTTGGTGCAAAATGTGGCAGGACAGGCAAAAGTTTGGAAATATCCGCCTTTATCTTTGCTTTCTGAAAAAATAGGATCTGTGGCCGAGAGGGGAGATGTAAAAAAGAATGCCGCCATTATTGAAAAAACCCTGGATTCATTTGGAGTTCAGGCCAGAGTAGCTGAAGTTAATGGAGGGCCAGCTGTGACCCAATATGCTTTGGAAATTTCAGCAGGAACCAAAATTTCCAAAATTGCCAATCTGCAGCATGATCTGGCATTAGCCCTGGCTACTCCCACAGGAACTGTCAGAATCGAAGCTCCAATTCCGGGTAAATCTTTAGTGGGAATTGAAGTACCTAATCATTCTTTGGAGATTGTAGGGCTAAAGAGTGTTTTGGCATCAGAGCAAATGCAAGCGCATAAATCAAAGCTGGCAGTTGTTTTGGGCAAAGATACAGCTTCTAAAGGAGTGGTGGTGGATTTGGACAGGATGCCCCATGTATTAATTGCAGGAACAACCGGTTCAGGTAAGTCCGTGTTAATTAATTCTTTTATTGGCTCGCTGCTTTTCCGCAATTCTCCGGATGAGTTGAAAATGATTTTGATTGATCCGAAAAGAGTGGAGTTGACTAACTACAATGGTATCCCCCATCTTTTGACGCCGGTGATTACCGAACCGGAAAAGATTTTATCGTCTTTGAAATGGGCAATGGCAGAGATGGACAGAAGATATAAATTATTTCAATCAGTGGGAGTAAGAAATATTGCAGGGTATAATGAGATGTCGGGGTTTCAGGCCCTTCCCTATATTGTTATTATTGTTGATGAGCTGGCAGATCTGATGATGTTTGCGCCGGTTGAAATTGAAGACGCCATTACCAGAATTGCTCAACTGGCCAGAGCCACAGGAATTCATCTGGTGGTGGCAACACAAAGACCCTCTGTTGATGTTATTACCGGTTTAATCAAGGCTAATATTCCCTGTAGGATTGCTTTTAATGTTTCATCAATGATTGACTCGCGGGTTATCCTTGATACTCCCGGGGCGGAAAAACTGCTGGGACGGGGAGACATGTTGTTTTTGCCTCCTGATGCTTCCAAACCGGTTCGCATTCAGGGAGTGCTGGTTCAGGATGAAGAGATTAACAATTTAATAAAATATCTTAAGAATACCGGAATTGCGCCGGAGTATACGGCAGAGGTAACTGAAATGCCCATAGGACGTTGGGGTAAAGGAGGCGGCAGTGGATCGGATAGAGATGAATTATTTGAAGAGGCTGTGAGAACCGTTTGTCAATATGACCGGGCTTCTGCCTCACTGCTGCAGCGGAGACTTAAGGTAGGTTATGCCAGGGCTGCCAGGATTTTGGATGAGTTGGAAGAGATGGGGATTGTGGGAGTTGGAGAGGGTTCCAAACCCAGGGATGTTTTAGTCCGTAATGCCGAAGAATACTTTGCCGCCCAAAGTGCCCAAACTTCAGATTAGCCCAACGAAGAATTTACAAAAGTAGTACAATATTGATGTATTAAAATAATGAAAATGTCATCATCTAAACTCGAGAAAACGATATCCGTATATTTTGACGAAGAGACAATTTTTGCTATAGAAAAAGTGGCAAGACAAAGGGATATTAGTATCTCTACTGCCGCAAAAATGTTACTCCTTGAGCGACTTAGTCAGATGAAAGCTATTTAATGTCAGGGAAAACTATTGCTACTATTTATTTCTATATTATTTCAGCCGCATCTTTGGCTTTAATCGTGATTGGGATTTTTAATGCTGTTAATTTTGGAATAAATTCTACCCAATATGAAAAATATCCGTTACATTATCCCCAAGGGAGTTGTGAGGGTTACCCTTACAAATTTGGTCCGTACCCAGCAATGGAAACAAGAGTGGCCACGCCTTCTGCTGATGAATTAGAAAAACAAAAGCAGGATTGTTTAAAACAGGAAAATGCCTTAAGTAAACAGCAAAAAATTGATGATTTAAAAAATTCCATAACATTTACTTTGATTGGAACAGTTTTGTTTTTAATCCATTTTCCCCTGGCCAGAAAGCAATCAAGGAGTTAGAATCTAGTGATTAGAGTCAAGAGTCTAGATCAAATTATTAAATTTCTTAAAGAAGGGAAGATTGGAGTTATGCCAACTGATACTATTTATGGAATTGTGGGGTCAGCATTAAATCCCGAAACTGTTGAGAAAATTTATACTCTGCGAAAAAGATCAAAAAACAAGCCTTTTATTATTTTAATTTCCTCCATAAATGATTTAAAAAAATTTGATATTAAATTATCTAAAGAGCAAGAAGTTTTTTTGCAAAAGATTTGGCCAAATCCTGTAAGTGTAGTTTTACATAATTTGGCTTTTAGAATGCCAAAAAATAAAAAATTGCTGGCGCTGTTGCGGGAGGTTGGACCTTTGGTTGCCCCATCTGCTAATATTGAAGGTGAACCTCCTGCGCAAAATATTGATGAGGCAAAAAAATATTTTGGAAATAGAGTTGATTTTTATCTGGACGGGGGTAAAATAGAATCCAGTCCATCAACATTGATAAAACTTGCCAGTGATGGCTTATACCATATCTTAAGACAGGGAGCTTTCCAAAAATTCCCAAAAGATCTATAATTTGTTTATGGATGAGTTGACTCATAAATTTGTGGCAGTTTTGAATAAAAAAATTCCCATTCCAAATTTAATGAATTCCTTGGGACATATGGCAGCAGGACTTGGTGGTTCTGCTCCAAATTTAGAGGAAATGAGATTTGACAGTTATTTTGATAAAGATGGCGGGGAACACAAAAGTATTTCAGATAATCCTTTTATTATTCTATCAGCTGATAATTCCAATCAAATCAGATCTTTAAGGCTGGAGTTAATTAACGCGGGTATCCATTTTGTGGATTTTACTTCCACCATGACTGTGGGGACATATTTACAGTAACAGGAAAGAACCAAGCAAACTCCAGAAGTAGAACTGGAATATTATGGAATTTGTTTATTTGGCCCCAAAGAAACTATTAATAATCTAACCAAAAAATTCTCTTTGTGGAGATAAATTAAGAATATTTTTGCAGTAGCTGGGTTTTAATCAGCAAAAAAGGGTAAAATTTTAGCTAAGCTAGCCTCATAGATTTTAAAAAATCCGCAGGTGTCAACCTATTCCACCCCAAGGGTGGAAGTTTTCGATGAAATTTAGTTTCGTAATTCTGGTAAGATTAATATATGATTTCTGATATTGTGGGGTGGATTGGAGCTGGGCTTGTTATATCAGCCTATTTTCTTGTATCAACCAAAAAGCTCCCCCCCCACCTCTGTTGTCTATCAGTCATTGAATTTATTTGGAGCTTTGGGAGTAGGAATTAATGTTTTTGTTGAAGGAGCTTACCCCTCAGTTGCTATACAAGTAGTATGGGCTTTAATTGCCATTTTTGGATTATATAAAAGTCTAACTTCACGAAAATCTTAATACTTGACAAGTCCCCTATGGGGGGATATAGTTAAAGCATGTACAGGCCAAAGGATACACAGGAAAGAATTTTACACAGGTTAAAAATTGCCAAAGGGCATCTTCAAAAAGTTATTTCCATGGTTGAAAGCGGGCAGTATTGCATTGATGTAATCCACCAATCCCAAGCAGTTCAGAGAGCCTTGCAGGAGGTAGACAGCTTGGTTTTGGAAAACCACTTAAAAACTTGTGTGGTAGATCACATAAAAAAAGGTGAAGTAGATAAAACTGTTAAAGAAATTATGGAGGTTGTAAAAAAGGTAAAATGAGCGAGCGAAATATCATTATCGGGGTTGTGTTAATAAGCTTGTTAATTTTGGGAGGAGGAATATTTTTACTTTCCCAAACTTCTTCTGCTAAGCCTCAAAATGTCACACTTTCTCAAAATGTTAAAATAGAAGTTCCGGAGAAAACTTTTGACTGGGGAGTGATTAAATATAGCGGAGATAAGGCTACTAAAACCTTTATTATTAAAAATGCTGGCTCTGATCCTTTAAAACTTTATAATATTAAAACCTCTTGTGTTTGTACTAAGGCTAATCTAACTATAGATGGAAAATTAAGCCCTGATTTTAGCATGCACAGTTCTCCTTGGATAGGAGAAGTGGCTTCCGGGAAAGAGGCCATACTAAATGTTATTTTTGACCAAACTTTTCATGGTCCAACAGGGGTAGGTCCAATGGAGCGGTTAATTTCCATGCAAACCAATGATTTATCCTCCCCCGCTCTGGAATTTAAATTAACAGGAAATGTAGTTAAAGATTAAATGAAACTGAAAAAATTATTTAATATTAGATTGCCTTTATGGCTGGTGCTGGTTTTAGTTATTGATGCAGCCGCGCTAGCTGGTTTGGGAGAATATGTCTGGTGGAAAAATCAAACCCTTCCTGATCCGGCTGTTAAAGTGGCTAATATTAAACTGCAGGTTTTACCACAAAAAGGCTACACCACTTCTTTAAAATGGCAGGAGTTAGGGAAAAAACTGGTGGAAGCAGGGGCTATTGACCCGGAAAAATTCCAGTTTAACCCGCAATCACAGGATTACATTAAAATTGATGAGCAAAATTCCAAAGAAATAGTCAATTTTTTTTGGGCCTTGGGTTTAACCCAAAAAAGTAAAGTGTTAGATGAGGGGCCAATGAAAAAAGGAGAAACCCCTTTGGGAAATTTTGCCTCAACAGGAGGTTGGACTTTGGGTAAAAAAGATGCGGTTGAGCTTTATTCTTCCACGGAACTTTTTTCTCTTAATGATTTTCAGCAAAACTTGGTAAAAAAAATTAGCGATGGAGTTTTTCGGCCATGCTGTGGCAATGCCACCAGTTTTCCAGACTGTAATCACGGCATGGCTGCCTTGGGTTATATTGAATGGGCTGTTTATAACGGTTTGAGCGAGGAGCAAATTTTTAAGGATTTACTGGCTTTTAATACTTTTTGGTTTCCGCAAAATTATCTTGAAATGGCCATGTATTTTGACAAACAGGGTATGGATTGGAAAAAAGTTGACCCCAAACTTGCTTTGTCCCGTGATTACTCATCGGCCCAAGGGGCAGCCAGAATAAAACAGGAGGTACAAAGTGTGCCGGGTCTGCAAATTCCGGCCGGAAGTTGTGGAGCATAAAATATGGAAGGACTGCTTTTTCAAACCTCTCTTATTGCAGCATTTGTGGCAGGAATGGTAGCGTTATTTGCACCCTGCTGTATTACTTTTTTGCTTCCTGCATATTTAGGTTCGGTTTTTAAAGAAAAAGAAAAAGTTTTATTCATGACCCTAGTTTTTGGTCTGGGGATTTTTGTGGTGCTGCTGCCGGCAGTTTTAGGAGTGCAGTTTATTAATCAATTTCTTTTTAGAAACCATGATTTTATTTATATTCTGGGTGGTTTTGTTATGCTGGGGGTGGCTGCAGCCACTTTTTTAAATATCAAAATGCCCATGCCAAACCTGCCGGGAATGCAAGTTGGAAAAAGAACAGATGTATTGTCTATTTTTATTCTGGGTATTTTTTCCGGGATTACCTCGGCCTGCTGTGCGCCTGTTTTAATTGGCATTTTAACTTTGACTTTTTTGTCACCCAGCTTTTGGGGAGCTATTTTAGTGGGAGCCATGTATGTTTTGGGCATGGTTACGCCTTTACTTTTAATGTCTATATTTTTGGAAGGCAAAGTTAATAAATTAACAGCCTTGCGAAAACCTGTTTTCGGTAAAATAATTTTAAGTAATTTTATAGCCTCGCTGGTTTTTTTAATAACCGGTCTGGTAATTTTATATTTAAGTTTTACAGGTAGGTTATCTTCTTCCGGCATGGATAGTTTTACCAAACTTATCCAAAATGCCGGTGGATATATAAATAACATGATGGGTAATAATTTATTAGTAAATATACTTTTTCTTATTTTGGTGGGATACTTTATTTACTGGGTTATTAAGAAGAAATAACCCGCCCTGAGAAGGAGGGCATAAACATTAAAATGAGTATAGATAAAATTATAGTTATCATAGTAGGTATTTTAGGCATAATTTTTACTGTCTGGTTTTTTTTGATGAAAAAAGAAAAACAAGTTGCAGTTGTGGATGAAGTGGATATAACTGTTAACGGCGGATATTCTCCTGAAGTTATTTCCATTCCTGTTGGAAAAATTACCAAAATTAACTTTACAAGAACTGATCCAACAGATTGTTTGGGAGAGGTAGTTTTGGGGGATTTTAAGATTAAAAAAGAATTGCCTTTAAATCAAAAAGTTACTGTGGAAATTAAGCCGGAAAAGATAGGGGAATATGTTTTTAGTTGTGGAATGAATATGTATCATGGAAAAATCATAGTCAAATGAATACTCAAACTAAAACCTTTGATATAAAGGGCATGCATTGTGCCAGCTGTGTTGGGCTGATTGAAAAAGCAGTTGGTAAACTTGATGGGGTAACTTCCTGTAATGTTAATTTGGCAACCAATAAAGCCACTGTCTCTTTTGATCCGCAAAAAGTTTCAGATAAAGAAATAACTTTAGCTGTAGAAAGTGTGGGATATAAGGTAATAACTGAAAACAAGGATTTAAAGGGAAATGAGTTAAATAATTTAAGAAAAAAAGTTATTGTAAGTTTGGGTTTGGGTGGAGCAGTTTTAGTGGGAGGATTTTTGGGAATGCCTTTTTGGATGCAGTTAATTTTGGCTATTCCTGTGCAATTTTGGGCAGGATGGGGATTTTATCAGGCAACTATTCCTGCTTTAAAACATAGAACTGCCAACATGGATACCTTGGTGGTTATTGGCACTTCTGTGGCTTTCGGTTATTCTGCCTTTGTGACTATTTTTCCGCAAATTATCAGGCAAGCGGGGATTGAACCAATGCCATATTTTGATGTTTCCACTATTATTATTGGTTTAATTTTGCTGGGAAGATTTTTGGAAGCACGGGCCAAAGCAGGTACATCAGAGGCCATAAAAAAATTAATTGGATTGCAGGCCAAAACTGCCCGCGTGATTAGAAATGGGAAAGAAGTTGATATATTAATTTCCGATGTGGCAGTGGGGGATGTGATCAGGGTTAGGCCCGGAGAGAAAATTCCGGTTGACGGGGTGATTTTAGAAGGAGAGAGCTCTATTGATGAGTCAATGGTTACAGGAGAAAGCATGCCTGTTGATAAAACCAAAGGTGATAGTGTGGTGGGGGCAACTATTAATAAAACAGGTACTTTTACATTTCGCGCCTCCAAAGTTGGGAAAGATACTTTGCTTTCACAGATTATTAAACTGGTGGAAGAAGCGCAAGGCTCTAAAGCTCCTATTCAAAGGTTGGCTGATTTAATTTCCGCTTATTTTGTGCCTGTAGTTATAATTTTGGCAATTTTAACTTTTATAATCTGGTATATTTTTGGCCCATCACCTGCATTTTTATTTGCCATGTTAAATGCCATTGCTGTTTTGATTATTGCTTGTCCTTGCGCTATGGGGCTTGCCACACCAACAGCTATTATGGTGGGGACCGGCATTGGGGCAGAGCATGGGATTTTAATTAAAGATGCCAAAAGTCTGGAAACTGCCCACAAAATTAAAACCATAATTTTTGATAAAACAGGAACATTAACAACAGGGCATCCGGTAGTCACCAATGTCATTCTGGTAAGCAAAGCGCATCCAGAATCAGATTCTGGACAAGCCAGAATGACAATAAAGAGCCAGGATGACATTTTAAGTTTGGCTGCCTCTTTGGAAAAAGGTTCAGAACACTCTTTGGCAGAAGCTATTGTTAAAAAAGGGGAACAGGAAAAAATAAAGTTTCTGGAAGTTAAAAATTTTAAAGCTATTCCGGGTCATGGGGTGGAAGGTGTGATAAATGGCAAAAAAGTAGTTTTGGGTAACAGAAAATTAATGGAAAAAGAAAGAATAAAGATTAATGATTTAAGATTAAAGATTGAAGAATTAGAAGAGCAAGGGAAAACAGTAATGATTTTATCAGTTAACGGAGAAACGGGTGGTCTCATTGCAGTGGCAGATACTATAAAAACCAGCGCTAAAGATGCTGTAGCGAAATTGCAAAATATGGGAATTGAAGTAGTGATGATCACGGGTGATAATCAAAGAACTGCAGAAGCGATTGCGGGTCAGGCCGGCATTAAAAAAGTTTATGCCGAGGTATTGCCACAAGAAAAAGAAAGCATTGTGAAAAAACTACAAGCTACCAACTACAAGCTACCAACTATAGTAGCCTTTGTGGGGGATGGGATAAATGACGCGCCTGCTTTGGCCCAAGCAGATGTGGGGATTGCCATGGGGTCTGGTACTGATGTGGCAATTGAAGCAGGAGATATAACTTTAATTAATTCAGATTTAAGATCAGTGGCAGCAGCCATAGATTTGTCTAAAAAAACCATGAGAACTATTAAATTAAATCTTTTCTGGGCTTTTGGTTATAATATAATATTAATACCAGTGGCAATGGGAGTGTTATATCCTGTTTGGGGAATATTACTTAATCCCATTTTTGCATCAGCAGCCATGGCTTTGAGTTCAATATCAGTGGTTAGTAATTCGCTGTTACTTAAGAAAGTAAAAATATAAAATATGGATTTTTGGGTAATTTTTTTAACCGGTTTAACTGTTGGGGGTTTAACTTGTTTAGCTCTGCAGGGTGGACTGCTGGCATCTATTATTGCAGCCCGTGAAGAGGAAGATTTTGAAGAAAAGAGTTTTAAAAAACATAACCTCAAACCTGTTTTAGCTTTTCTTACTACTAAACTTTTAGCTTATATTATCCTAGGATTTATTTTGGGCAGCTTTGGGGGAGCTTTGGCTATATCAGATAATGCCCGGGTTATAATGCAGCTTTTGGCAGGAGCTTACATGATTGCCATTGCCTTAAATTTATTAAATGTCCACCCCATTTTCAGGTATGTTATTATCCAGCCCCCGCGATTTATGATGAAATGGGTCAAAAATACTACCAAAAGCAAAGACTTATTTGCTCCGGCTCTGCTTGGAGCTTTAACAATTTTTATTCCCTGTGGAACTACTTTGGCCATGGAAGTTTTTGCCATATCATCAGGCTCTCCTATTTTGGGAGCAGCGATAATGGCCACTTTTGTTTTAGGTACTTTTCCCTTATTTTTAGGTCTAGGGTTTTTAACAACCACTTTGGGTGATACTTTTAAAACTAAATTTTTCAAAATTGCAGGTATACTGGTTTTATATTTGGGAGTTACTTCTTTTAATGGGGCGCTAGTTTTGGCCGGATCACCAGTTACTTTGCAAACTATCCGTGAGGCTATTCCTATTTCTATTGATTTATCAGAAGGAGAGTTAAGTGAAAATTCTTTTGTTAAAACTGAAAATGGTGTGCAAATAGTAGATATTGCTGTTTTCCCAACAGGATATAGTCCCAATAATGTGCAGGTTAAACAGGGGATACCTGTTAGGTTGAATTTAAAATCAGGTGGGAGATTGGGTTGCACATCCCAGTTTAGAATTCCCTCTTTGGGAATTAGTAAAAACATTCCTTTAAGTGGAGTAGCAGAAGTTGATTTTACTCCATCTATGAAAGGGAAAATAGTTTTTACTTGTTCCATGGGTATGTATTCAGGAATTATAGATGTGATATGAAAAAGAAATTTAAAATTCTGGGTATGCATTGCAGTTCTTGTGCCTTAACTATTGATATGGATTTAGAGGAATTAGATGGGGTAAAAAAAGCCCATACCAGTTATGCCAAGGCAGAAACAGAAGTGGAATTTGATCCCCAAAAAATTTCAGATGAACTAATTTTAGAAACCATCAAAAAATCAGGCTACCATGCAAGCAAAAGCTAATTTAACCTGTCCATATTGCAGGGAAGTTCAAGAGGTAGAAATGTCCACCACTGGCTGTCAGTATATGTACAAATGCCAAAAATGCGGCCAAATTATTACTGCCAAAAAAGGTGATTGCTGTGTCTTCTGCTCCTATGCGGATATTAAATGCCCTCCAAAACAGACAGAAGAATGAACTGGTTTCAAAACTATAGTTGTGGGTAATTAAACTCCTTTGAAGGATTAAAGTTTTTATATCAACTTTCTTATACAAATCACAATTAAAGCAAGGTAGGTTAATGCAGAAAATGAAG
>Ga0208373_1003439_pt1 | contig 15557 bp, 13 predicted proteins | sample RifOxyC2_FD_184036 | JGI IMG/M metagenome (GOLD analysis project Ga0208373, IMG submission 184036) | Soil microbial communities from Rifle, Colorado - Rifle Oxygen_injection C2 (SPAdes) | ecosystem: Environmental > Terrestrial > Deep subsurface > Rock core/Sediment | place: Rifle, Colorado...
CAAACCAGCTAAAACGCAATGAACTGAAACTCTATCGTTGTAAAAAAGATGTACATTCCTGGCTTCAGCCGCAAAAACTTTCTCCAGTATGTCCATACGCCTCAAGTGGGACGTTTGTTTGTTCAGAAATTGAAGAAGTGAAATAGGGCTACAGTAATTTAACAAAAAAATTCTTGATAATAATAGCTGAATTTGTTTTACTCAATTAATATTCCCGCCATTTGAAATATTCAGCTTCACAAAGTGTGTTATTTACCATAAATGTCTGATATCAGCTAAAATTTGAGGAAGAGGATATGAAAAACATATTTTTTTATTTTCCCCGCAAAAAACTAAATGCCTTTTCACATATAGCAATACTACTTTTATTATCTGTCACATTAATTGTTAATAATACCTCAGCATCAATAACACATCAAATTTCCGCTGGAGGGTTGCATACCGTAGCGCTGAAAATAGGAAAAACTGTCTGGGCATGGGGCAATAATACCTATGGTCAATTGGGAAATGGCACCAACAATGATAGTAATACCCCAATACAGGTAAGTGGCATCAGTGATGCCGTTGACATTGCAAGCGGATACTGGCATACCGTTGCCCTGGAATCCGATGGAACTGTCTGGACTTGGGGAAATAATACTTACGGACAATTAGGAGACGGCACCAATACCGATAGAAATACACCTGTGCAGGTTGATGGCATCAGCAATGTCATTGCCATTGCATGCGGATACTGGCATACCATCGTCCTGAAATCAGACGGAACGGTCTGGGCATGGGGAAATAACTTCTATGGTCAGTTGGGAGATGGCAGTAACGCAAATAGCGTTACTCCTGTACAGGTAAAAAACAATGACGGTAGCATCCTTAGTGACGTCATTGCCATTGCATGCGGATACTGGCATAGCATCGCCCTGAAACAAGATGGATCAGTATGGACATGGGGGAATAATATCTATGGTCAATTAGGAGACGCTACCAACGTTGATAAAACTACGCCAGTAGAGGTAAACGGCCTTAGTAATGATGTCGATGTTAACGTCGACATGGTCAAGTCCATTGCGGGTGGCCATTGGCACAGTCTTGCCCTCAAGTCAGACGGAACAGTCTGGGCATGGGGAAATAATACTTATGGTCAGTTGGGAGACGGTAGCAACACCGATAGTAATACAGCAGTAGAGGTTAAATTCGGAGGGACTACAGAAGAAATTGACAATTTTTTCACTACATCCCAAGCTTCAACTAAAGCACCAACGGAATCTGACCACGCAACACCTCCAAAGCAAGAAAGTTCATTACGAAATATCATCACCATTGCAAGCGGAGGGGGGCATACCGTATTCATGAGGTCAGATGGCGCGGTTTTGACATGTGGAAGTAATTATGGTGGTCAATTGGGAGATGGAACCGATGCCGACAGTAATATACCAGTATTAGTTGATAATCTCAGCGGTGTTATCACCTCTGTTGCGGGTGGATTATGGCATACGGTTGTACTGAGGTCAGATGGGATGATCTGGACATGGGGAATTAATTACAACGGACAACTGGGGGACGGAACATACGACCAAAGAAGCATCCCTGTTCAGGTTAAGTATATTAATCTTATTCAGACTACGAGTAGCATTTACGGGCATGTAATAGATGCTGTCGGTGGTAACTATCTTACAGAAGTAAGCCTAACGCTTAGAGGGAAAAAAAGTAAAATTCCAAAGATCACATCGTCTGACGAAGAAGGTTTCTTCCAGTTTGAAAACTTAGAGTCGGATACTTACATCATTAAACCCAAAAAAGAAGGCTACAAAGTGTATAATATAAAGCCAGTAACACTTAAGACAGGAGAAGCAGAAGAGATTGAGATCAAGATGAAACCAAAAAAGAACAAGAGCAACTCCTTCACCAACACCGCATATTCACCGTCACCATAAGTACACCTATAAACCTTTCCCATCATTAACACCTGTGCACCACCACGATTAACTTTCTGATAGCAGACAAGTAAGTAACAATTTAGAGAAGCACATGCTATATGCACTATAATAAGTTAACACCTTCAATTCCATCGGTAGGTTTTATGCGTGGATAATAGTTGACTTTGGCAATCAAGATTGTAAAATAAACAAAATATATTCTACAGTTACTGAAAAATTCCAAAGGTATAAGTGATATGTCAAAAAGTGAAGTCGTTACCATCCAAAGACACATTGTTAAACAGGAGAGATTGTACCCAAAAGCCACGGGGGATTTCACTGGTCTCCTGTGGGATTTGACCATTGCGGCAAAGACCATCTCACGAGAGGTAAATAAGGCTGGTCTTGCCGATATCTTGGGTCTCACTGGTGAAAGAAATATCAGTGGCGATGTTGTAAAAAAGCTGGACGTTTATGCCAATGAAAGAATTTGTAAAGCAATGGACCACGGTGGTCACATTTGCATTATGGCATCCGAAGAAAATGAAGACGTTATCCCCATACCCGATGAATTTCCCAAGGGAAAATATGTGCTTTTATTTGACCCTTTAGATGGTTCATCCAATATTGATGCCAATGTGAGTATTGGAACCATATTCTCTATTTATCGGAAAAAGACAACAGGAAAAGACGCTACGATTGAGGATTGTTTGAGAAAAGGAGAGGAACAGGTTGCGGCAGGATATATGATCTATGGTTCCAGTACCATGATGGTATACACAACAGGACAAGGCGTACACGGTTTTACTTTAGACCCAAGTATTGGAGAGTTTTTACTTTCACATGAAAACATCAAAATTCCCTCCAAAGGCAAGATATACAGTATTAACGAAGGAAACGCTAACACGTGGGACGAAGGGACAAAAAAATATGTTGCGTATCTTAAAGAAAGTGACTCCGCAACTGGACGACCATACTCGCTGAGATACATTGGGTCATTGGTCGCTGATTTCCATAGAAACCTGCTGTACGGAGGCATCTTCTTATACCCTGCCGATTATAAAGACCCCAAAAAACCAAAGGCCAAATTACGACTGCTTTATGAGGCAGCCCCGCTCGCCTTTATTGTTGAGCAGGCCGGTGGCATGGCATCTACAGGTAAGGAACGCATCCTCGATATCCAGGCAACCGAACTGCATCAAAAGGTGCCGCTCATTATTGGCAGTAAAGAAGACGTATTAACATATGAAAAGTTTATTAACCAAAAGTAAAAAGGAGTTAACAACTCATGTTATATTCTACAAAAGCAGATTTGATAAACGATCTTAAGGGTATCGTTAATATCCAAAAAGGTGGGACTATAAAAATAATCGATAAGGATACGTTCAGAAATAAAAAAATCGATACCCTTATTTACAATGCCGTCTTTAATAAAGAGGCTGCAATAAAGAATATATCCCGATGGCTAATCCGTAGTACGAGCAACAAGCTCGGTATTATTTCGTCATCCATCCAATCGCTCTACGAAGCTATCGGGAAAAAACAGTTTCAGGGATTTACCGTACCTGCCATCAACATCCGCGGTTTGACGTATGATGTGGCGCGTTCCATTTTCAGGGCTGCAAAAAAGAATCATGTGGGCGCATTTATCTTCGAGATTGCAAGGTCAGAGATTGGCTACACAGACCAGAGGCCGGTAGAATACGTATCAGCAACCCTTGCAGCCGCTATCAAGGAAGGACATGAGGGGCCAGTATTTATTCAGGGAGATCATTTCCAGATTAATGCAAAGTATTACGAAAAAGATAAAGACGCTGAAATCAATAAAGTAAGAGAACTCATCAAGGAAGCTATAGAAGCAGGTTTTTATAATATCGACATTGATACCTCGACCCTCGTTGATCTAAATAAACCGACCCTTACAGAACAACAGCGCCTCAATTTCGAGTTTGCGGCTGAACTTACCGCTTACATACGTTCATTAGAACCAAAAGGAATTACTATATCCGTTGGTGGTGAAATAGGAGAAGTGGGCAAGAAGAATAGCACCGTTGAGGAACTGAAGGCATTCATGGATGGTTATAATAGTACCCTAACTACTAAAGGCAAGGGATTAAAAGGAATCAGCAAGATCAGCGTACAGACAGGCACCACGCATGGAGGAGTACCGTTGCCGGATGGGACGATCGCTAAAGTGAAGTTGGACTTCGATACCCTGAAAAATTTATCGAGGGTCGCCATTGATGAATATGGCCTTAGCGGTGCAGTCCAACACGGCGCTTCAACGCTCCCGGCCGATGCCTTTGACAAGTTCCCTGAGACAGGAACGGCAGAGGTACATCTCGCCACGGAATTTCAAAACATGATTTACGAAAGCAGTGTTTTCCCAAAAGATTTCAAAAATGAAATCTACGAATCTTTAAGGAAGATTTACGCCGCTGACCGCAAAGAAGGGGAGACGGACGAACAGTTCATTTATAAAACGAGGAAGAATGGTTTTGGTCCATTCAAAGAGCGATTCTGGAATCTTCCTTCCAATGTAAGGGATAAGATTTGCGAAGAACTCGAAAGCAAGTTTGATTCCCTTTTCAAGAAATTAAACGTAATACACTCAAAAGAAATAATAAAGAAGACCATTAAACCAATAGAAGTGACATTACTGAGACCAAAAGACTTCCCATAAATATTTAGTTTAGTTTCGTAACTATATTTAAATATTTCAACAAGGAGAATGGAGAACGGTATGATAAGACGGTATATACTACTATTGGGAATATTAAGTGCGTTTTTTATTTTTAATAATACTATATTTGCATTAGAAAAAGGACAACCTATCTTGTCTAAGTATTTATCAAAATTAGAAAGTACGGCTGGAAAAGGTAAGGTAGAAAAGAAGATAGGTGGCCCTTTGAAATTGCAAATCCAGTTAAAAAATAGTTACAAGGAACAACCAACTCCTGAAAGATTAAACACTATGCAGAAAATGGGCATGAGGACTGAGGAGATAGATAAACATTTGGTTTTCATTCATTTAAAAGAGAAACTGTCCCCATCAAAGGTTGCTGAATTAAAGAAAATAGGGGTAATAGTCCATGAAGATTCATGGATACCCCCACTCAAGAACCATCCCACTGGTTATGTGATTGCCAGTATGCCTGTGGACCGTTTATATGATCTGGCAGAAAAGCCATTTGTTGTCAAACTTGAAACAGCAGAGCAGAAGTTGGAACCAAAAAACGATGAAGCGGCAATGAGTATTCATGCTGATAGTGTATGGAACTCCGGATACAATGGTAGCGGTGTGAAGATTGCCGTGTTAGATTCCGGCTTGGATACAACACATAAAGATATTCCCACCCCTTTGGTTGGTAAGGACTTTTCTGGTTATCCCTTGATAGATGATAATATTGAAAATATAGTAACGGAACATGGTACTCATGTAACAGGAAGTGCTTTGGGTCGTGGTACGCTATCTAATGGGAAATATAAAGGAATGTCATATGGCGCTGATCTGATCTTTTTGAAGATTGGAAACGATACAACAGGAAGTGCAAATACTTCAGCTATTTCATCAGCAATAAAGGCTGCCAGAGACCAATATAGTGCAGACATTATAACAATGAGTTATGGAGGGTTTGACATTTATAATGACGGTTCTGATGAAAATTGTCAGGCAGTGGATTATGCGTTTGGCGAAGGAGCGCTTGTATTTATCTCAGCAGGAAATGAGGCCAGTGATGGGACACATTATTCAGGTACAGTGTCTGGTAATGGTACTACAGATTTCATTAAGGTTGATGTATCTGGAAATACCACTCAGGGTCTGCTGTATTTTTATTTAAATTGGTTTGATGGAAAAGGGATAAACAATGACCTTGATTTAAGCTTATTCGATGCAAATAAGATCGAAATTGCATCAGCCACGCTTATCGTTAGAGAACAACAAGGGGAGAGTTCAAAAGGCACTGAGGCAGAGATTTTTTATCTTAATGTCGATGTTCCTGGACCTGCAACTTTTTATTTGAAAGTGAGGAATAATGCCAATAGCGAACAATTTTTTCATATATATTCTCTCGACAGTTACACAACATTTGAGAATGCAGATGCTGCCTATACTGTTGGAAGTCCGGCAGTAGCTGACAATGCCATAGCAGTTGCTTCTTATGTGACTCGAACGTCATGGACTGATTATACTGGGCAGGGTTGGCTTTATACGAATGCTACAATCGATAGTATTTCCTCATTTAGCAGTCGTGGACCGAGGAACGACGGCACAAAAAAACCCGACATCGCCACTCCAGGACAGGGGATTATTTCAGCAAGAGACAAGATTGTTACCTGGCCGGGAAGTGAAGATTCTAATGTGATTGACAACGACGGCATAAATGATGGTAATGGTCCAGCGGATTATCTTGTAGCACAGGGAACGAGCATGGCATGTCCGATTGCAGCGGGTGCAGCGGCATTGTTGATGCAGGCAGAACCTTCTTTGAAAGGGAATCCGTCCCGGGTTCGAAATGCATTATTCCAAACTGCAAGTAATAGCGGTACACAGGATACTACGTTCGGTTACGGTAAGATGGATATACTGGCAGCGCTGAATTATGTATTAAGTACAACCCCGACACCTACGGCAACATCAACACCAACGCCAGCAGTCACACCAACACCATCTTCAGAAAAGGGCAGTATCTCCGGAGATGTTATAGACACGGAAGGATTTCCGATTGAATCTGCAAAAATAAAACTCAAAGGGAAACAGACAAAGGTTTCAAAGAGAACAACCTCTGACGGGGATGGAACCTTTGAATTCAACGATTTAAGCGCAGATATCTATATAATCACCGCAACGAGAAAGGGTTATAGGAAGGGCAAGGAGGTGGTATCCCTCGGAAAAGGAGAAGATGCCGATGTTGAGATAGAGATGGAGAAAAAAATAAGCAGTAGATATTAGATGAGGCATAAAAGTTACTGTTCGTTAAGTTGATGTTAATGCTTGCAATATTTAACTAAAAGTAATCTTATAATAACTTACACCAGCATAAAAAATCCCCTTCATTCAAGAAGGGGTTGAAGGGGGATTTTCTTTACGACTAAAGAATAGTTCTACATCATGTATAATGCAGGAATTTTCATTTCATACTTTTAAATTTCTCTCTAACTTCTGTTATTTTACCACACGTCATCTTTCCTTCCGGGCATTTGTCATTCACACAACCAGGCCCTGCATCTTTGAAAATATGCGGAGAAACTTGTTTGACCAGTCGAAGCATCTCTGTCGCCATAGACCTTATCTCCCACTGTGCCCGGTTACAGCAACGCACACGAAAGAAGTGCAATAATTCACGGGCATTCATGGTAATTATAATCTTCGTTTCTGTAGCATTAGGCAATAGAAAACGGGCGTCTTCAAAGGCGCTTTCTCCCTTATTTCCAAGCATTTCTACAAGCTCATCATACCATTTCTGAATAGCCTCCATCTTTTCAATAAACCATTGTTTTCTCCCTATTTTCTCTATACTGGGAGGAACAATAAAATTAAACCCACTGCTCTTCTTACTCTGTTGCCCTACATATCGTTGACTCTGTTGAGAATAAGAAGCCAGACGGTGTCTTACAATTTGATGCGAACAGGCACGGGAAATACCTTCTATACCAAAGGTAAAGGTAACGTGTTCTACCGGTGAGAGGTGTCGCATATCGGTCAATTTTTCGATAAAGCTTGCCAGATCCTTGGTCTTTACCTGTTTTTTAAGGTCATCGACAGAAGCCGGGCTATAGCACAGTCTTGCAGCCTGAGCTACTATCTCTTCGGGATCTGTTGTGTATCGTAACAGTATTACATTTAGTTTGGATTCAGCCATAAATTAAGCATTCGGCGACTACGTGAATTAAAGATAATCCCTCCCTTGTTGGGAGGGACACAGAGAGGGTGCGTAGCTTTTTCTTTCACCCCCACCTTGCCTCCCCCATCAAGGGGGAGGAACAATAGTTTGAAATTCCTGAACCTTAAAATTCAATACCCTTTTGGGCCTTGATGCCTTTTTTGTAATGATGTTTGATTTCTTGCATCTCAGTTACCATATCGGCCAACTCAATAATCTTGCTGTGTGCATTACGACCCGTAAGAATTACGTTTAGTCTTTTGGGTCTTTCTTTTAATACCGAAATCACATCCTCAACGTTTAAAAGACCATAGTCAATCACATTATTGATCTCATCCAGGATAATCGTATCGTATAAATCAGAAAAAATCTCCTGTTTTGCATAATCCCAGGATATTCGTGCATTTTCAATGGCTTCCTTCGACTGCTCATTTTTCTGTGTTTTGACAAATCCCTGCCCTAACTGAACGATCTTGAAGTTGGGCTCTAACCGTTTTACAGCGCATAGTTCACCTGTAAGCCACGTACCTTTGATGAACTGGAGCATAAGCACTTTCATACCATGCCCAACCGCCCGAAGCCCAAGTCCTAAAGCAGCAGTTGTTTTACCTTTTCCATTGCCGGTATTCACTATTACAAGCCCATTTCCCACACCGATCCCCTTATGAACGAAAATGTGTCCTCTAGAATATGAGAAAAGATTATATTAATCAAGAATTAAAGTCAAGGATATTAGAGTTTGTTCGTCATACTTGATTCCTAAAATAAATTGACAAATAATCATTTAATACGTAATATCGTTTCGTTTGTATGGAACGTTTACAGACTTTTTTATGTTGAATAAAAGTATATTTTAAGGAAAGGGGGTTGTTATGTCAGAGATTAAAGAATGCGACCTGCCAGGTATAGGGAAAAAATTTACCCTAGAATTGGACTCGGGTGACAAATTAGTTGTGGTGGTTCATTTATCAGGGGAAAGAGAGGTGTTTAAATTTATGAAAAACAACGATGAACCGAGTTCTGTAACCACACTCACCGATGAAGAAGCGCGTCAAATTGGCGCTATATTGGCTGGCACATACTTCCAGCCAGTACTCGAAGATGAGCAAAAATTGATGATGAAAAATGTAACCATGGAATGGATTAAGATTACAGACGATTCAACTTTGGCCAACAAAAAGATTGAAGAATTGAACATTCGTAAAATGACTGGCGCTTCTATTACCACGATTATTCGAGGCGAAACGGTAATCCCCAACCCACGCGCCAGTGAAATTATCAAACCCCAGGATACCATTATCATTATAGGGAACAACGACCAGATTAATAAATTTATATCCACTTTTGAAATTAAACAACGTATAGAAAATGATCGTCAATGAAAGCGTATTATCATTAGGTATTTCCCTCCTTGCCTTATTTATTGCCGGCTTGCTGGCTACCAGGGTTAATCAATCCATGACTGCCGTATTTATAGTGGTAGGCATGATTCTCCAGAATTTTTTCCCCGTTACAATCGTTACAGAATTCATCGCCACACTGGGTATTATTTTTATGTTGTTTATGTTTGGCCTGGAATTTTCGGTTGGAAGTTTGGTCAATAACCAGCAGAAAATATTCTTCAGCGGAATTTATGACCTGATATTTAACTTTCCGCTCGGACTACTTATAGGCTGGTTATTAGGATATGACCTGATACAATCACTTTTACTTGCAGGTATTATTTATGTAACCAGTTCTGTAATTGTAGCCAAATCTATTATTGATTTGAAACGTTCAGCAAACCCGGAAACTGAATATATCCTTAATGTCCTGATTTTTGAGGATATGTTTATTGCAACATTCCTTGCATTCATCGTTGGTATCGCTAATTACGGCCAAATAGACGCAAAGGGCGCTTTTATAGTCATACTGAAGACATCAGCCTTTTTTGCGTTCTTTATCGTACTTGCCAAAACTTCAAAAAAATTTATAAACAAAATCATTGATATCGAACATACGGAATTATTTGTAATCCTGATCCTTTCGATTATTGTGCTCTCGGCAGGCGCTGCGTCCTATGTAGGACTTTCTGAAGCGATCGGGGCATTTCTTGCAGGACTCTTATTATCAGAAACAAAGCAAAGACACAAAATTTCAGAAGCAATAAAGCCCTTTCAACAATTCTCCACGGCAATTTTTTTTGTGGCATTTGGGATGTCAATTGATTACAAACATCTTGGAGTCATGATACCCATTGGAATATTTATATTTATCGTCTCTTCTTTTAGCAAAGTTTACGGGGGATATTTCATTGGGGGAAAATATGCATTAAGCAAAAGGGCTGGACTACGACTTGGTTTGAGTCTGATTCCCAGGGGAGAGTTTTCGATTATCCTGGCCGGCGCTATTTCTATGAATCCAAACTTGCCCTACCCTCTAAAATCTCTTACCGGTATTTATGTATTACTCAGCGCCATTATCGGCAGCATCATAATGAAAGAATCGGACTGGTTTATAAAATGGTTTATTGAAAGGAAAGACACAGAATTTAAACAAACGAAAAAGCCTTTATAAGGTCAACTTCTCTGATACCGGAGATATGATCCATCAATTCCCTTTTCTTGGAAAAGGCTTATCTCAGGATTCGCTTGCCCATCTTGCGCTTTACCAACATGAGAAGCTCCCTCATCATCAGCCACTTGTCTTCCAGCGCCCACATATAAAAAGGAAGCACACATCCGCATCGCAGGCAATCGGCCGGCGGCCCCATCATGCACGGTTTTTTAATTTGGCCCTGCGGATCAAGACAAAAAGACACCTGCTTGAAGATACAGTTTCTCGTAACCTCCTTACACTTATCAGACTTCATAAGTTTCAGAACGTGACTGGGCACACTTATAAAATCACCGTATTCCCCATCTTTTAGTCTCAGCAGCGTATCTAATATTTCATCACGTAATTCCCAACCAGGCCAAAGATCGTCGTTTTTCAACCCTCTTACAGGTGTGTAAATTTGAAACAAACACCCCTGAACACCTACGTCTTTCCATTCTTCTATAAAATACTCGATGTCCTGGTAATTCATCTTATTGATCACCATTGACACCAGTATCTTTAGCTCAGGTCTGTTGGCATGTTTTTTTATCCTTTCATGACAGCCCTGTCCCCGAATGGCATCGTGCATGTTCTTCTTGCCGTCCACTGAGATGTAGAAATTAACGTCCGGCCAATCAGGAAGTTCAAAAGTACCGTTGGTAGCAACAAGGTTAGATCTGAAATATTTCATGCCTCGTTCTATCAACTCTTTTCTCAGCAAAGGTTCGCCGCCGATCCAGGAACATTGATAAAACGGAAAATCAGCCTCTTTTAAACTCTCCAGTTTTTCTATCCACTCGTCATCGCTGAGTTCGGGATTTTCTTCATAATCATGCGCATAAAAATAACAATGCTTACAACGTAAGTTACAACGATTCGTTATATCAATTGCTCCAATTGCGCCTTTGGGCTTGCCAAAGAGATCGAATCTGGTCAAATCGTACAATTTAGAGAAAAACTTTGTCCTTTCCTTCCCTATCTTGTGGCAGGAATAATCAAATACCTTATCTCTAAACGTCCGTTTCGGATCGAATTGTTTATCTTCTAAGGTGTTAATCATTTTACATCAGAAAAATCAATAGTATATTTTTTTTGGTCTTTCCCGGTCTTAACAACAATAGTTGTGTTTGCATCAGGATTTACCCTTCCGTAGTTAAAGATACCTATGACACCTTGCCTGTTGTCCTTGTATTTCATGCCAAACTCGGTTTTTTGCGGCAGGATGTTGTTCTCTCCCTGTTTTAGTATAATTTGAACATCTTCCGGCGTTTTAACATTTTCATTAGAAACACTTACCACGACATTGAAAGTTGTGGATTCCTCAATATCTTTAATTTCTTCGGGTGTGAGAGTTTTATCTTTTATAGCCCTCATTGCAGAGACAACGGCAATTCTGATATATTTACTCATAATCAGCCCACCATCGCCCCCGGGATATTTACCAAAGCAGGCCGATTTTACAATACTGCTTTCAAAAACATCTTTTCCTTTATATTTAGCGCCATACTCATTTGCCTCTTTAATCTGTTCCTGTGTTAACCGAACCTCAAACGCTTCTGACACTATAGGTATTCCCAATATGGCAACACAAGCGATACCGAAACACCATAGAATGCACCTCATAAAAACTACCTCCGGTAATGATACTTAATATCCTATAAATTTATAGCTTGGGCACATTACATATCACATAATTTAAGTTCTCTACCTGTTATCATACTGATTTTTTTCCCGAGGTTTTTCATTTCTTTAAACCCGCCGCGGCTTGAGGATTCGCCCACCTCATCTATCAATATCCTTTTTCCATCATTTAAGTGTAACAATACGGCATATCTTATAGATTTATCTGGTATTGAATCTCGTACATCTTTTACAACTTGCACATTTTTTATCCTGGAAAAAGGGAAACTGTCCTCATTATCTAAAAAAAGCGTCCTTCTAACCTTCGTTATTACCTGTTCTAGCTTCCCGTCAACAGTAATCGTCTTGAAAAAGGAACTCAATACAAGCTTATTTGTAACTTTCTTTTTCAATTCCATCGATTTCATACCTCCTTTTTCAATAACCCCCATATACAATTAAAATATAGATTATTTAAAATTGTCTGACTCAATTGCAGAAAATATATCATATACGATTTCTATAGTCAAAATTATTATTTCTATAATTTTCTCCCATCTGCTTACATTAAGAGACCTTAATAAACTGCTACAGCGTGAAGTTAAGATAATATACTGAAAGTGAAAAATCAACTTAAAATAGGTACAAAAAATAAGCTCCCCATTCATAATAGAAGGATGGGGAGCTTATCGTTAGAACAAAACAATTCCAATCAAGACATAGTAGGTGAAATAAATTAACTATTAGACTTTAACATCTATCTTGGCCTTTTCCAGGAGTTGTCTTATTAATACTTGAGCTTTTTCTTCCATCATGTTCTGCTTAATATTCTGTTTCACGTCATCAAATTTAACGTCGTTACCCTTTTTTATTTCTGTAACTTTGATGATATGGTACCCGAACGGTGTTTTTACAGGATCACTCACCTGACCTACCTTCAGCGCAAATGCCGCTGCAGCAAAAGGCTCAACCATCTGTCCCTTTCTCTTAAAAAAGCTCAGGTCTCCTCCCTTGTCTTTCGAAGGACAATCAGAATGCTGCTTTGCAACTTCGGCAAAATCCTTTCCGGAATCAACTTCAGCTTTTATCTTTTTGATCTTTTCCAATGCCTGTGCAAGTTCAGCATCGGTTTTCATTTCACGGGTATCAACCAGAACATGACTGGCCCTTCTCTCCGAACCATCATAAGCAGCCTTATTCTCGTCAAAATATGCCTTTATTTTCTTGTCATCAATATCCTTTCCAAGGTGCTTTTCCAAGGAGAGAGAAATAACGATGTCATTTTTCAAATTATCGATGCTGCTTCCATGGGACTCTAATACCTGTTCCAATGTTTGGCCTTCCAAACCCGGATTTGATTTTATGTCTTCCCGAACCTTATTCAATTCCTTCTCTATCTCAGCCTGACTTACTTCGATTTTGCTATCTCTAATAAATTGCATAATGAGTTTTTGTGTAATCAAGCCGTCTACTATTTGCTTTGTAACGGCTGGAATTTGCTCCTCTGGTACCTGTTTGCCAAACCTGCTAAGCATTTGATTCACATCCTGCTGGCTAATATTCTCGCCATTCACAGTTGCCACAACCTTCTTTGAATCGTCCTCCTGTTTAGCCGGTGCAGCTTCTTCTTTCTTCGGTACAGCAACTTCTTTTTTGGATGCCGCTTTAGCGGCTTTTTTTGCCGGTTCAGAAGACTTTTTTGCGTCTTTTTCAGCGGCAAATCCATCCAGATAAATGCACAATATTCCAGCTAATACAATCCCTATCGGCTTAACAACCTTTCCGATCATTGGTTTCTCCTACTATTAATAAAGTTAATAAATTAATGTAATCGTAAAATTGTAATATATTTAATCCACCATTGTCAAACTACTTTTTATTTTGAATACGTGCCTTAAAAATATGAAATGGCTTATCAGTCTTCATACCGAGTTTTTGTAATATCCTTTAGATTTTCCATTCCGATGGATTTTGCAATAATTAAACCACCGATAATTGTCCATACATAATTAGTCAAAAACTTCCATATAACAAGAAATATACCCAGAACATGGGAAGGCACTAATGGAGCAAAAAGGGCATATCCTACGCCTTCCGATATGCCACTGCCTCCCGGTGTCGGTACGTAGTAAAGCATAAAATTCAAAACCCCCTGAACCGTAAATGTACTCAGTATTCCCACATCACAACCTAAACCTTTCAATATCATGGGCGCCACTAAAAATTGCGAGGCAATCATCAAGGCAGTATAAAATACGACTAAAATCAAGCGCCATCGCTCACCCTGAAGGAACTCCTTGAGACTGGATTTAAACTCATCAACTACATGCAACAGGCTGTGTTTTAATCTGGAAGATTTTCCCTTAAAAAAAGCGAATTTCCCGAAATAATTAAATAGTAAATCCAGCCCTTTCCTTGCTGAGTGTGGGGCAAAATAAAGATAAGCAAAGAACATTACCGTCGCTGCCAAAAAGATAGCCACATAATCGAACACCATCTTTAAACCGACACTCGATAATAATTCACGATGGAAATAAATAATGATCGGCCCGCCAATAGCAAAAAATATCATGGTAATCATTGTCCGCAAGAACACAATTGCGCTTGCTTTCCCGAAAGTTATACCTTTCTGGTTCAACATGTAAAATAGGATCGGTTCACCACCCGCTGAAGAAGGCGTAATGTTTGAAAGAAATGTATACGATAATATTGCTTTTGTACCGTACATAAAAGGGAGACGTACACCAACGGCCTTCGTCAACACTTTTAGACGCAAGACGTCAAAACACCAGGATAGGCAAATCAATATCAGCGAAAAGATGAGGAATCGGGCATTAATCGATCTGAGTGCATGGAGTGTCTTAATATTCGTTGTGAATATGATTAAAAGGCAAATAGCAAGGACCGTAACTCCACAAAAGATTTCCAGTCCCTTTTTTATTGTCATACGCTTAAAGGTATCAAATGTTGGTATTCTTTGTTTAAGAAGATTTTTTCATGTATATCATCATATCCATAAATCCCCGCCTGACCATCATTACTGCTATGGCTGCCAGCAAGAGTGACGCAACCTTGGCAAATGCCTTGGAACCTCCTTCACCCATCAATCGATATATGAAATTAGACTTCAGAAACACAACCCATACGATGATGAGATTTACCACCAGTGAAGTTACCGTAGGTATGTAGCCATAGGTATCCACCGTTACAATGATTGAGGTCAAAACAGCAGGACCTACAACAAGTGGAATGCCCAAAGGAACGACTCCCATAGTTGGAGTTATCGTCCTCTTTCCTTTCTCTGAGAACAGCAAATCGTTAATGGCAAATACCAGCAGCAAAAGCCCCCCTGCCATTTTAAAATCATATATCTCAATCCCCAGCACAGAAAAAACAAACTTTCCCAAGGCAAGGAAGCCAATACTAACGGAGAGCGCCGTGATGACAGACTGATTTATAATTTTCGTTTTCTGCGGTTTTTCTATCCCATCCACCAATGACATAAAAATGGGCAAAATTCCTACTACGTCAATTGCTATAAAAAGGGGGATAAAGGCAAGGAGAA
>Ga0208373_1003441_pt1 | contig 15550 bp, 13 predicted proteins | sample RifOxyC2_FD_184036 | JGI IMG/M metagenome (GOLD analysis project Ga0208373, IMG submission 184036) | Soil microbial communities from Rifle, Colorado - Rifle Oxygen_injection C2 (SPAdes) | ecosystem: Environmental > Terrestrial > Deep subsurface > Rock core/Sediment | place: Rifle, Colorado...
TTTCTCCGGTCCATGGGAAAGACGCTGGCCTTGTCCATCCCGGTCCGGAGAAAGGCCCCGTCCTTATACCGGATATAGTCGGGGCCGGATTTTAAGATGAGCAGTTCCATGGGGGTCTCCTTGTGATGCGTTGATTATACCAGGCTGTGAAGGGTTGCCAGGCCCTTTTCAGGATCTGCGTTCTGAGCCCGAACCCAGTTTTCAAGGGTCTTGAAGGCTGCGCCCGTTTCCAGCAGGGTGGCCGCCGCCTGAATGCCCCCTTCAAGGTCCTTTGCCTTTCCGGCAACAAGGAAGATGAACCCGGCATTGAGAAGCACGGCATCTTTTCGGGCGGAATTTTCCCGGTTGGCGATAAGGGCGGCAAAGCGCCGGGCTTCGGCCTTGATACCGGTTCCGGGGGAAAGGGCTTCAGGGCTTTTGGCAGCCAGGCCCAGGGGTTTGGGGTCAATGGTAAATTCATGGATCTCGCCGGTTTCAAGAATTTGGGCGCAATGGGTGATGCCGCAGATTGAGGCCTCGTCCATGCCCTTGTCGGAGCCCTCAAGGGTGCCGTGGAGGACAATGGCCCGGGTGTAGCCGATGTCCTGCATGACTTCGGCCACGGGCCGGACCATGGCCTGTGAATAGACTCCCCTCACCCCGATGGACGGCAGGGCCGGGTTGGCAAGGGAGGCGGCAATGTTCAGGGTGGAGCCGAAATAAATTTGCGACAGGATGCGGCCCAGGGCCCTGGGGTGGATATTGGGGCTCATGCCGTTGAAAAGGCCGATATTTGCGGTTTTTATGCTGTTAGCGACCACATCGGCCGGGCATTCCACGTCAACGCCCAGGGCTTCGGCCATGTCTACGGTGCCGCAGACTGAGGTGATGGCCCTGGCCCCGTGCCTGGCCATGGGGATGCCCCCGGCCGCCGAAACGAGGGCCGCTGCCGTGCTGATATTGAATGTTTTAAAGGTATCCATGCCCGTGCCGCTGTTGTCCACGGGATGGAGCCCCGGGGCCAGGGTGATTTTGGTGGTGTCCAGGTCATAGATGGCCTGCCAGGCCCCGGCCACTTCCTGCCGGGTTTCCCCCTTGGCGGTCAGGGCGGCCAGGAAAGCCCCCTGCTGCATTTCCGTGACCTGGTTGTTCAATAGGGAAATAAAGGCCAGTTCGGATTCTTTCCGGGTCAGGTGTTCTTTCTGGATGAGACGGGTGATAATGGCGCCGAATTCACGGTTCAATGCCTGGGACATGATGCCTCCTGAATAATAAACGTATTATCAGGATCTTGTTCCAGCAGAGAATCCTATGCATAGAGGCAGGCTTTCCGACTGACGGATCATCCTAATGGCTGCGCCTTCCCCTGATCTTAAGAGTGGCTTTTATGCAGTTTTCGTCCCCGGTCACGGCACCGGCTGGCATGTGGCGGACTCTCACCGCCTTTCCTTTTAACCCCTGGGAGGCCTGTCCTTCCAAAGGCACCTGTATGCTTGGCAAACCTTATACCCGGGGCGGGCTTCTTTTGTCAACGATAAAAAAGGGCGGGCTTTCCCCATTCCGGGGTCCGGACTCACCCGCTAAAAATGGTCAGGCCTGCGCCGGTGACGGCCAGGGCAATGGCCAGGGTTTTGGGGCCCGTGATCCGTTCCTTCAGAAACAGGGCTGCCAGAATGAAGATAAAGATGGTGGACATCTGGTTTAAAATGGCGGCCTGGGAGGCTGTGGTGTATTTCATTCCCCCCACCCAGCAGATCAGGGCCAGGTAATTCCCGGAAACCGAGGCGGGAAGTGCCGTGAGCCAGGTTTTTGAGAATCTGAGTTCACGGAGATAGGACCTGCGTTTGGGATGGCAGAAGAGATAGACCAGGAGGGATGCGGTTCCTGCCCCTACCCGGACAAAATTGGCCCAGAGGATGCCTGTCCTGCCCAGGAGTTCTTTGATGATGACGATTCCCAGGGCCACCAGGACCATGGCCAGGCAGCCCATAAGGATGCCGGACCAGGCGCTTTGTTTGATCACGGACGGGTCTGTAATCTTTGTCCGGGACAGGGAGCCCACAAAAACCGCAGCAAAGATCAGAAAACCGCCGATCATGGCCCCCGTGGTCAGACTTTCCCCTAAAAGGAGAAAAGAAAAAAAGATCACACTGGGCAGATAGAGGCATTCCACAATGGCCACAAGCCCTGCACCCAGGCGGTTCAAGGCCATGAAAAAGAAAAGATCCGACAGGGTGATGCCGAAAAACCCGGACACGGCCAGGAGCAGCCAGTCGTCGAGGGGTTTGTCCGGAAAAAAGGGAATCTCCAGGATGACCATGGTCAGAGAGATCAGGATCAAGGCCACCAGGCTTTTATAAATATTCAGGGAGATGGGGGAAAACACCTCCCCGCTTTTTTTGTAGAGGATGACGGCGCCGGCCCAGAAAAAGGCGGAGCCCAGAGACAGTAAGGCACCCAGCATGGATGGATTCCCTCAGGGTAAAAGGAGTCTTCCTTTCAGATGGGGAAGGCCTTTTTGTTGGTCCCGGAGTTCAAAACGGACCTGGGGCCGTCCGGTTTCTTCATCCGATGACGGCTCCCAGCCCAGGGTGGTGACGGCGGGCATGAATATCGGTAATTTATAGGAGGCTTCAATGCAGACCGGGCCCTGAAGGTCAAATTCCCGGTCAAGGCTTGCCGTCACCCTGGCAAGGCTCCACATGCCGTGGGCAATGGTGCTTTTAAATCCGAAAAGTTTGGCCGAAAGGGTATACAAGTGGTGGGGGTTATAATCCCCGGATACGGCAGCATAGCGGCGGCCGGTTCCCGATGGCACAGGGATGGTTTCTCTTTGTTCCAGAAAGATATCCTCAGGTTTTGGGGCGGATGAAGTCTTTTTTGCCCCGCTCCGGGTAAAAAAACCTGAAATGCCCTGCCAGAAAATTTCCCCGCCGGATTTGACCTCCAGGATAAACCGGGTTTCAATGCCGGTCTCCTTTTTTGTAAAACCGGAAAGGATACAGGCCAGATCAAGGGTTTCGCCGGTTTTTACCGGTCTTTTCTGCTCAAAGGACTGAAACACCTGGATCAGCCCCGTGGGTTTCAGGGGAAAAAAGGGCGAAATGATAAATTTGCCCAGGATACCGATAAAAAGGGTCTGAAGATAGGTGATGGGAATGGAGTCCTCATTCTTTTCTTTAAATCCGCAGACAGTTCTGTAATGGGAGATGAGGGACGGGTCCGGTTGAAACCCCTTCAACAGGATACGGGTCAGCGGGACAATTGCATCGTCGGCCAAGGTATTGGGACGGAAAGGAGCAATCAGCAGGGCTTTTAAAAAAACCAGCCCCATGCGGGGTGGTTTTTTTATTTCCACTGAGGTCCCCGGCTCTGCCGGGGTTATCTGTATGATGTGTTGATCGTTTTCCATACCCAGGCACCTTATCTTTGTTTTATCTTGAAGTCAATAATGGTTATTGCGGATAATCCCGGTTTTCTGGTATGAAAGAACCAGACCCTTAACAGGAGGCAAGAAAAGATGAGCACCATACTGGACATTGTTACAGCACGAGATCCCTATGAAAAGGAATTTCACCAGGCGGTTACGGAAGTCGTGGAATCCGTCAAGCCGGTCCTGGACAAAAACCCCGAATACCGCCATGCCGGTATCATTGAAAGAATCGTCGAACCGGAACGGGTGATTCAGTTCAGGGTTCCCTGGGTGGATGACCAGGGAACCGTCCGGGTCAACAGGGGATTCAGAATTCAGATGAACAGCGCCATAGGGCCCTATAAAGGTGGTCTTCGGTTTCATCCGTCCGTGAATCTGTCCATATTAAAATTCCTTGCCTTTGAACAGGTTTTTAAAAATGCCCTGACCACCCTTCCCATGGGCGGGGCCAAGGGCGGGTCGGATTTTGATCCCAAGGGCAAATCCGATAATGAGATCATGAGGTTCTGCCAGAGTTTCATGGGCGAGCTGTTCCGGTATATCGGCCCTTTTACCGATGTCCCTGCCGGCGACATCGGTGTGGGTGGAAGAGAAATCGGTTATCTTTTCGGCATGTATAAAAAGCTGAAAAATGAATTTTCAGGTGTTCTCACGGGCAAGGCCCTGAACTGGGGCGGCAGTCTGATCCGGCCCGAAGCCACCGGATACGGTGCGGTCTTTTTTGCCGATGAAATGCTGGCCACCCGGAAACAGAATCTTAGAGGCAAGGTCTGCCTTGTGTCCGGCTCCGGCAATGTGGCCCAGTATACCACTCGGAAATTGAACCAGCTCGGCGCAAAGGTGGTGACCCTTTCCGATTCTTCAGGCTATATCTATGATGAAAAAGGTATTGATGAGGCCAAGCTTCATCATGTGCTGTATCTTAAAAATGTCCGGCGGGCCAGGATCAAGGACTATGTGGAAAAATACCCGGAAGCCGTCTATACTGCCGCCGACCCTTCAACCGGGTTCAACCCCCTCTGGGACCACAAGGCCGACTGCGCGTTTCCCTGTGCCACCCAGAACGAAATCAATGCCCGGGATGCCCAGAATCTTGTCAATAACGGGGTCTACCTGGTTTGTGAAGGGGCCAATATGCCGACCATGCCCGACGGGGTGGATATATTCCTGGATCATAAACTCCTGTTTGCCCCGGGCAAGGCTGCCAATGCCGGCGGAGTCGCCGTCTCCGGCCTTGAGATGTCCCAGAATTCCATGCGGATCAAATGGTCCGGAGAAGAAGTGGAAGCCAAGCTCAAAGGGATTATGAAAAGTATTCATTCCGCCTGTCTTTCAGCTTCGGAAGAATACGGGACTCCGGGCAATTATGTGAACGGGGCCAATATTGCAGGCTTTGTAAAAGTTGCGGACGCCATGATGGATCAGGGATTGGTGTAAAAGCACTTGACAATTAAAGAGGAACGGATTATATGATCATAACGTAAAGGGGAGTAGTTATCGGCCGAATAAAAGGCCGACCCGGATTCCGTCAAGACGGTCGAAAGACCCGGAACCGGGACAGTGATCCTGCAAACAAGACCTTTATCCCGGCGACCATGCCGAGGATAAAGGTCTTTTTTTATTCCCGGCGCGGCATAATATGAACGATTTTGTAAAGGAAGGTATCTATGATTGCTGAAATTACGTGGATTCACTGGACTGCGTTTATCCTGGCCGTTATCCTGTTCCTGGCCATGGATCTGGGCCTGTTCCACCGGAAGGCCCATGCCGTCAAATTCAAAGAAGCTGTGCTGTGGACGGCCATATGGGTTGCGGTGGCCATGGGATTTGCCTGGGGGCTGAATGCGTTGCGCGGGCAGGAAGAGGCCCTTGAATTTTTGACGGGCTATATCGTGGAGTTGTCCCTGTCCATGGACAATGTGTTTGTCATTGCTTTGATTTTCAGGTATTTCCAGGTTCCCCTGGCCTATCAGCACCGGGTCCTGTTCTGGGGTATCATGGGGGCCCTCGTTCTGAGAGGAAGCATGATTTGGGCCGGAGCCGCCCTGGTACGGCAATTTGAATGGACCCTGGTTGTCTTTGGCGGTTTTCTGGTTTTCAGCGGCGTCAAACTGTTGTTTGCCAAAGAAGAAACTGTGGAACCGGGAAAAAATATTTTAATGCGGTTGGCCCGAAGATTTCTACCCATCGCCCCTTCCTATGATCAACAGCGTTTTGTCACCATTGTCAACGGCCGCCGCATGTTTACCCCTCTGGTTCTGGTACTCATCATGGTGGAAGCCACGGACCTTATATTTGCGTTGGATTCCATTCCTGCGATTTTCGGCATCACGACAAAAGAATTTATTGTCTTCACCTCCAATGTATTTGCCATTCTGGGGCTGAGATCCCTTTATTTTGCCCTGGCCGGGGCCATAGACTATTTCCGCTACCTGAAATTCGGACTGTCATTGGTGCTGGTGTTCATCGGTGCTAAAATGCTTCTGCTGAAATTTATTCACATCGCCACCCCCGTGTCTTTGGGAGTTATCGGGACCATCATCCTGGGTTCCATCGGGCTTTCTCTGGTGAGCCGTTGGATACACGCCGGCAAGCCGGTGAAACGGGAAGCAATATCCGGCAGGGTGGTGGATTGACGATGGTTTGGTTTTAAAGCATATCGGTTCTTGATTGCCGGTACTGCTTGAAAATAAAAGGGATATGATATATTAAGATGACGAATCAGGGCCGGATATTCAGGCCGGCTCAAAACAAAGGAGAAAATGTAATGCTGAGAGTTTCAAGACCCAAAATGACACTGACGGTTTTAGCGGTAATGGTATTTTTTATCATAGCCGGATTCATGGAGGTTGCCGATGCCCGGGTGCGGAGCGGGGGGCGGTCCTTCAAAAGGGCGCCGTCCGTATCAAAACCGGCAGCCCAAACCCAGGCGCCAAGAACCTTGGGAAGTCCCATGGGCGGGTCATTTACCCGAGGGCTGGCCGGCGGCATCATGGGCGGGTTCCTGGGCAGCATGCTCTTTGGCGGAGCAGCCCATGGCATGGGTGCGGGCGGCTTTGGCGGCAGCGGATTCGGTCTGTTTGAGATCCTGCTCCTGGCAGGTGCCGCTTATTTCGGTTACAAATGGTTTGCCCGCCGGAAAGCCCTTGCCGGGAATACCGGATCACCCTTTTCAGGGGACCGGAATGCCCGGCTTTTTTCCGGACCGGGCGCTTCCCCGGAGGCCCGGGCGAATATGACGGAAGAAGACCCCCTGGTCACCGGGGTGAGAGAAATCTGGGCCGTTGACGGCAGCTTTGATCCGGATGCATTTAAAGAAACCGCCCAGGATCTGTTTTTCAAGATCCAGGCCGGATGGACCCGCCGGGATGCCTCGGTGCTGAAGCCCTTTGTGGGGGATCAGTTGCGGGAGGAATATGAGCAGCATTTTAGAGACCTTAAACAGCAGGGCCGACTCAATCGCCTCGAAAACATTGCCGTTCGGAATGTTGAACTGACGGCCGCCGGGGTCCAGGGCGACGAGATGTTTGTCACGGTTCGGTTTACCGCCAATCTTCTGGATTATACCGTGGATGAAAAATCCGGAGAAATTGTACGGGGAGATTCTGAAAATTCCGTGAAATTTGATGAGGCCTGGACCTTTGCGGCTCCTGCGGGAAGCCGGGATTGGAAACTGGAAGGTATAGAGGTTTGAGATGAAACGAGTTGTTTTCTTTTTGTTGACCAATATTGCGGTCCTGCTGGTATTGTCGGTCAGTGCCCGGATTCTGGGCATTGACCGCTATTTGACCGCCAATGGGCTGAATATGGGGATGCTGCTGGCCTTTGCGGCCCTGATCGGTTTCGGCGGGTCTTTTATATCGCTGATGATGTCCAAAACCATGGCCAAATGGAGCACCGGGGCCCAGGTCATCGAGCAGCCCAGCAATCTGGATCAGGCCTGGTTGTTGGACACCGTCGGCCGGCTGGCCGGTAAGGCCGGGCTACCCAGGCCGGAGGTTGCGGTTTATGAAGGGGCGCCCAATGCCTTTGCCACCGGCCCCAGCAGGACCAATTCCCTGGTGGCGGTATCCACCGGCCTGCTGCAAGGGATGAACCGGCGGCAGGTGGAAGCGGTTCTGGCCCACGAAATGGCCCATATCGCCAACGGGGACATGGTGACCCTGACCCTGATCCAAGGCGTGGTCAACACCTTTGTGATCTTCCTGTCCCGGGCCGCAGCCTATGCCTTGGACAGCTTTCTGCGCAAAAATGACGAAGAAGCGAGCGGTCCCGGCATTGGGTATTTCATTACCAGTATTGTATTTGAAATCCTGTTCGGTATCCTGGCCAGTATTGTGGTGATGTATTTTTCCCGTCAGCGGGAGTACCGGGCCGATATGGGAGCAGCCCAACTCATGGGCGACCGTCAACCCATGATTGATGCCCTGCGCGCCCTCGGCAGCCTGGGCTCGGGGGAGCTGCCCAAAGAAATGGCCGCCAGCGGGATTTCAGGCAAGGATATGATGTCATTGCTCAGCAGTCATCCGCCGCTGGAAGCCCGGATCGCCGCTCTGCAATCGGCAAATTGAGGGCCTCCATCACTAAGGTTATCGGACTTGCATAAACATGCAAGTTTCGAAAGGTTCGAGTTGAATCATATGGATATCATTTGGATTGAAATAGGATTAATCCTTTTTTTGATTGTCTTGAACGGGCTGCTGGCCTTGTCTGAGCTGGCCCTTGTCTCGGCCCGGAAGACAAGGCTGGAACAACTGGCAAAAGAAGGCGATGCAAGGGCGGCCATCGCACTTAAGCTTGCCAATTCACCGGATAATTTTTTATCCACCATACAGATCGGAATTACCTTTATCGGAATTCTGGCCGGAGCCTTCGGCGGGGCAACCCTGGCCGAGGAGATAGGCCGCTACCTTGCCGGTGTCCCTTTATTTGCGCCCTATGCCGAAGCCATCGGCGTTACGATCGTGGTCTTCTGCATCACGTATTTATCCTTGATCCTGGGAGAACTGATTCCGAAGCGGATCGCTTTAAATGATCCTGAAAATCTGGCCTGCCTGGTGGCGCCGGCCATAAATCTCCTTTCACGGCTGGCACATCCATTGGTGATTCTGCTGAGCAGTTCCACAAATCTATCCCTCCGTATTTTTGGTTTCAAAGCAACCATCGCCCCGGCTGTGACGGAAGAGGAAATAAAGCTTTTGATTGACAAAGGAACCCAGGCCGGCACCTTTCAAGAGTTTGAACAGGATACGATTGAACGGGTCTTTCGCCTGGCCGATCGCCGGGTGTCCGTTTTGATGACCCCCAGGGCGGATATTGTCTGGCTCAACCTGAACGAAAGCCCGGAGGAAACAAAGCATAAGATCGCACAGCATAAGTATTCGTCCTATCCCCTGGCCCGGGACCGGTTTGAAAATATTGCAGGAGTGATCCGGGGAAAGGACTTGCTTTCACTCATCATGGAGGGCAAACCCTTTGATCTTGAGAAAATATGCCGTCCCCCCCTTTTTGTCTACGAGACCACGCCGGCGGTTAAGGCCATGGAATTATTCAAAAAGACTAAAATGCATATTGCCTTTGTGGTGGACGAATACGGCACGACCCAGGGCCTTGTCACTTTTGGGGATATTTTACGGTCCGTGTTTGAGGATGTCGAAGACACTGTTGAAGGTGAAAGCGACATTGTGAAACGTGAAGATGGCTCATTGCTGGTATCCGGAAGTTTGCCCCTGGATGAGTTCATGGATTACATGGAGATCGGGAGCCTGACCGAAGAAGAAGATGCGGGGATGAACACCGTGGGCGGGTTCGTCATGGCGAAGCTCGGCACTGTGCCTGCGGAAGGGCAATCCTTTGTATGGAAGGGGTTAAGGCATGAAGTCATTGACATGGACGGGAGAAGGGTGGATAAGATTCTGGTGTCACGGCAGGACTTCAATAAAGAAGCCCTGCAACCGGAATAAGCGGGCTTAAAAGGGCGGTTTACATGTCTGCCAGATAAGGCTCGATCAATTTCAGTTCATTGGGCCGGATGGGACGCCAGGGGATGTCATAAAGACTGGCGTGGGCCAGCTTTGCCGGATGAATCCGGGTCACCTCAATGCCGTCATCCAGTTCAACCCAGAGGGTCTTTTCCATGTCTATGTGATAGGTTTGGGATATTTTTTCAGCAAAATTATGGATATAGTTTTTCAGCGAGGTATTCATGGTGGGATTGAGCCTTGCATTTTTCAGGATAACGGCAAAAGGCACCAGATAGCTGATTCCTTCACCGTCTGTACCCAACCGGACAATCTTTACATGGTATGATCCCGGCCACCAGGAAACCGGTTTTTCGCCATCCGTGCTTTTTCCGTCCCATTCATAAATAAAATCATAAAGAATCATGGTGATGTCCTTTGGGGTTTCATTACCCTTCGGCAGGCCTGGGCCACATCTTCGGGATAGGCGCCGGAGATCCACCGGAGCTGGGCTTCGGAAAAAGTCCCCGGACTATAGGGAAGTCTCGGGATAAACGAATAGAGAAGCCGCTGGTCCGTGTCCCATGAATCCATCCGTTTTGAGAATTCAATGGTGGTGACAAATTGTGCGCCCAGGGATTCAAGGGCTTTTACAGCGGTCAAAAGGGCCTTGTCCAGGGATTCCCTCATGGGGGTGTCGGCTTCAAGAATGTTGCCGCAGGCGGTTTTGGGCATGAGCTGGAGTTCCCATTCCGAGACCTGGGCCTTGGGAACAAACAAAATGGTGTGGTCATCTTCGGCAAGGATGAGGGAGGAGGGGCCCTCTTTTCCATCGGTTCTTGTATTGTTTCTCAGGGCCGTCACATAGGTTTCAAAAAAAGGTTTTCCTGTGGCCTGCCGGTATTGGATGATGAATTCCCGGATCAGGTCTCCTGCGGCAAAGGAGGGTATCGCTTCACCCGTTTTTGTCCGGACCTGTTTGGGGATCATGGCGTTCTGGTGGTGGATCATCTGGTGGGAGGCATGGAGCCTGTGGCCGGACTGGGCGTATCCAAAGCCGAAATTCCATCCCCAGAGGGTGCTGTCAAAGGTCAGTGAAGGAGGGGCCGGCTGCCTGAGCCGGGCCAGGATTTTTTTTCTCAGGGCTTCAAGTTCTTCCGTGGTCAGGGGAGCCCTTGCTCCGGGGCAGGGGATATCCAGCTCCGTTCCGAGCCGGATAAAGGCCCTCTGGTAGTAAAGATGACGCAGACCCTTGATGTCGTCATCGGTCAGATTTCTGGCCCGGTACCGGACGGCATCGTTGGCCATATTGGATGCAAAATGGCCCCAAGGAATATAGGAATTCCGCCTCAGGTATTCAAACACATGGGTGCTTTTGTCGTGGGAAAGATATTCTCCCGTAATCTCATTGGTTCCCTGGACTCCGGGTTTCAATACCAGGGCGTTCTTCCAGGGATCAGGCAGATGGGGGTTGTTCACCAGGACTTCAAACACTTCAGGGTCATGGATGTCCGGGCTTATCTGTCCCGAGGGATGCATTTTGTATCCGATTCCCAACGGGGTTTGAAGGTCTGGACCAAAGATGACCCGGCAGGATTTCTGGGCCAGGAGCATCAATTCTTCAGGGTCGGTGGAGGCCTGGGCCAGGGCGATCTGAAGGGGGTGAGGCAAGAGCCTGAGAATTTCGGTTTTTTCTTTGAGGCCAAAGATTCTCTTGTCTTGGGCCTGCCGGATGTTTTCCAGCAGGGAACAGGGTTCCGGGGCGGGAATGGCGATGGTTTCAGGGTGTGCCGCCTTTGCATCGGCCCAGGCCGAATTGATATAGGTGGTTCCCCGGAAGGCAAAGGGGTTATGGATTTCATAGATCAGGTCGGCTTCGGGCTCATACAGATCCTTGTCCGGGAAATTGGCCCGGTTGTCCACTCCGGTTCCGTCTTCCAATTCTCCGAGGCTTTGCAGGTAGTCATGCCGTCTCAGGTTCCGGACTCCAAAGCAGGGCCTATGGATTCCGACCTTGAACCGGCCGTCCCTTCCCACGCAGGATCTTGGTTCCGTCATATTTCAGGCGCTCCCGATGGAATAAGGCAGACAAAGGTAAAATCTTTGTCAAAGGTATTCCTGAACTGGTGTTCGACATTGGCGGGAACAAAGACGGCCGATCCTTTTTTCAGCGGATACCACTGATCCTTGATCCATACTTCTCCCTTGCCTTTGTGGACAAAGATCTCATGTTCCCAGTCATGGGCATGCCGGGGGGTGAACCCGCCGGGACCCATTTCAAAGACCCGCATGCAGAAATTTTTTGCCCCGTCCTCTTTGCCGATCATGACACGTCCTGCAACCTGTTTTACGTTTTCATTGTTCATGACAATGGGCAGGACATCTCGATAATTCACTATCTTCATCTACAGGCCTCCTTTGCAAGGTTTCCGAAGTATTTCTTTTCAAGCTCGAACAGAAATATGCTATTTATTCATGGATTGTCAATGGGGCACGCAGCTCATTCAAAGCTTGCAGATTTATCCCTTTTTTAATGCCAGGGTTTCCAGGGCGTCTTCGGCCGCATCGGCCAGATCCCGGTGGTCCAATGTGGCAAGCCTTGCCCTGATCCATTCCCCGGTGTTCTCATCACCGGCCAGCCCCAGGACATAAAGGATATCCCCCTTGACCGGGATGTCTTTTTCATCAAACCGGTCCATGAGGATGGGGCAGAGGCGGGCGGCCAGTTGCGGGGCGGATTCGCAGAGGTCTTCCACAATGACCATGGCACCGAGCCGGACGGACCAGGTGTCGTGAAGCAGAAGGGCGATAAAGCCGTCAAAGATCTGATTTTTTTCAACCATCTGCCGGGAAATCCAGGATGCATCCCCTTGTTCGAGGATGGTTTGCAGGGAACCGGCGCTGAGTTGGGCCGGGTCCCGGTGGAGGGTCATGTTGAGGATTTCATGGGCCGTTACCTGGCCGGTCCACCTGAAGCCGTCATCCAGGATGAGGCAGGGGGCGGACATCACCCCGTCTTTGGCAGCGGTTTCCGGGAACAGGCTGCCGTCTATGATGTGGAGACGGATTCGGGGGCTGTGAAGGGCCAGGGCCGATACCGTTCTGACCACGGTGGGGCAGAAGGGGCATTGAAGGGCGATATAGAGGGTCAGCCGGACCGGAATATCGATATCATCAAGGGTTTTTGTGACCGCCCCGGCAAGGGGTTGCGGATGGCCGGACAGACCGGCCAGGGTTTCCAGAAAAGGCTCCAGTTCTTTATCCAGGGGAAGGGCCGAATAAGTGATATTGTCTTTGAGCCGGAATCCGGGCAGGCCGGCATCGGTTTTTTCCGCTTCAATGATCAGATCCGGGATCAGGGTCGAAAGCGAATCAGCCATCAAGGCAAATTGGTGGTCTTCGGCATGGCCCGTGGAGATCCGTTGAATCCGGATCTTGATGGGCCTGGTTTGGGTAAAGGTGTTTATTTTTGTTTGGGATTCGGGATCAAAAAGCGTCATGGTGTAAGAAGGCTCCTTATTGAATAAAGGCCCTGACCTTGTTGCCGCCCTGATCCATGGCCGAGGTGAGGGCATGGAGGGCGTTTTTTGCAAGATCATGAACAGCGGTGCCGGGTTTGTGGTCATAGGAGGCAATCCCGATGCTGACAGTGAGATTCAATGCGGTTGTTCCGGCTTCAAAACTGAAACCGGCAATTTTCTCCCGGATTCTCTCGGCCAGCATCCTGGCGCCGTTTAAGGCCGTGTTGGGCAGGACAAGGCCGAATTCTTCCCCCCCGTACCGGCAGACCAGGTCATGGCTTCTGACCATGCTTTGCATCAGTACGGCGCCGGCAGTGAGGATGGCATCACCTGTTTCATAGCCGTGGGCGATATTGACGGCTTTAAAATGATCAAAGTCCACGAGAAGAACGGATAAGGGGGTATCATACCGTTTCGAGGTGGAAATTTCGGATTCAAGTTCCTGTTCAAAGCATTGCCGGTTATACAGTTTGGTGAGAAAATCCTTTCTTGAGATCATGATGATTCTGTTCCGGGCATCTTCCGCCTCCCTAGCGATCCCGGCTTTTTTAAGGGTGCCGTGAATGATGGAAAAAATATTTTCAGCCGAGATTTCTTCCTTTGCAAAATAGGCAAAAGCACCTTTGGCCATGGCTTCCGGACCCTTATGAAGGCTGTGTTTTTCCAGGGTGAAGATAACGGGGATTTTCGACCGAACCTGGTGTAATTTTAAGAGCAAGTCAAAGCCGTTTCCGTCGGGCAGGATATCATTGATGAAAATCAGGTCGATTCGTTTTTCTGAAATCAGTTCCATGGCCTTTTCAAGGGTTTTTGCCTGGGATACCGAGCAGTTGAGCACCCCCCGGATAAAATGGCTGAAAATACTGAAATCCTCATTGGAATCTTCGATATAAAGAATCTGATACCCATGGGCCGGTTGCGACGGATGATCGTCCGGCAACCGGATATGCTTTGATTTCACCGGGGGGGTGGAAAGTTTTTTTGTGATCAGGGTAATCCGGTCAACGGCCGTTTTGATGGAAGCAAGACCGGATTTGATCTTGGGGGAGGCGCTTTTATCCTGGAGCAGTTGATTCATGCTCCCCTGGAGGAGTCTCAAGGGCTGCTGCAGTTGATTGGCGGCGGAAACGGATCGTCCGGTCAGTTCTTTTTTCAGAAATTCTTCCTGAATGGCCAGGTCATACTGGGAGGCGGTCTTTTTATAGATTTTATCCAGTTCATTGAGGCTCTGGTCCACGGCTTTTTTCTGTTTGAAAAGCTCATAGAAAATATTGATTTTTGGCCGGACCAATTGCCCGTCAAGGGGTTTCACCATATAGTCGATTTTAAGCGGCGTAAAGTCGGCAAAAAATTGTTTTTTCGGCCCGATATCGGTAAGGATGAGCAGGGGCGTATTATAGGTTTGCCGGTGGCTCATGAGCATGGCCCCGATTTTATACATATCGATGTGGGGAAGGGTTTCGTCCACCAGGACCAGGATAAAAAAATGGGTATAAATCAGCTCAAAGGCCTTTTTTTCCGTATCGGCCTCAACGATTTCAAAGTCAAAAAATCCCTTGAGAGCGTCTGTGAGGGCGGTTTTCGTGCCTGCCCCGGCCATGAGGAGAAGCTTGTCTTTTGCCGTTTTCATGTCTATCCCTTTCATCTATAGTGTCGGATAGATATCCTTTATCAGAATCCTGCTTTAAAATTAAGAGGAAATCGTGTAAATTATTGAACCGGTATGAAAATATAAACCCTGAACCGGACCAAAATATGAAATTCATAGCCGATCTTCACATCCATTCCAGATATTCACGGGCCACCGCAAAGGATCTTGATTTCGAACACCTTTACCATACGGCCCAGATCAAGGGGATAACCGTTGTCGGGACCGGGGATTTTACCTATCCTGCCTGGATTGAGGAAATAGAGACCAAGCTTGAAGAAACAGAGCCCGGACTCTTTTCCCTGAAAAAAGAAATTGCGGAAAAGATCGACAAAACCCTTCCTGAAAATTTAAGAGGCCCGGTCCGGTTCATCCTCCAGACGGAAATCAGCAATATTTACAAGAAAGAGGGAAGGGTCCGGAAAAATCATAACCTGGTCTATTTCCCGGATATCAACAGTGTCAAAAAATTTAATGCCCGGCTGGATGCCATCGGAAACATCAAATCCGACGGCCGCCCCATCCTGGGCCTGGATGCCCGGGATCTTTTGTCCATCATGCTGGATATCAATGATAAGGGATTTTTTGTGCCGGCCCATATCTGGACCCCCTGGTTTTCCCTTTTCGGATCCAAATCCGGGTTTGATTCCATCAAAGAATGCTTTGGGGATTTGACATCCCATATCTTTGCCGTTGAAACCGGGCTGTCTTCGGACCCGCCCATGAACTGGCGCATTCCGGATTTAGACCCCGTCAGACTCATTTCCAATTCCGATGCCCATTCGCCGGGATACCTGGGCCGGAACGCCAATGTCTTTAACACGGAATTGGATTATTTTTATATCCGCCGGGCCCTTGAGACGAATGATCCCAGTGCATTCAAGGGGACCCTGGACATGTACCCCCACCAGGGGAAATACCATTATGACGGTCACCGCAAATGCAATATCAGCCTGAACCCTGCGGAAACCATACGCATGGGCGGTATCTGTCCCGGCTGCGGGCGGCC
>Ga0208373_1003443_pt1 | contig 15548 bp, 11 predicted proteins | sample RifOxyC2_FD_184036 | JGI IMG/M metagenome (GOLD analysis project Ga0208373, IMG submission 184036) | Soil microbial communities from Rifle, Colorado - Rifle Oxygen_injection C2 (SPAdes) | ecosystem: Environmental > Terrestrial > Deep subsurface > Rock core/Sediment | place: Rifle, Colorado...
GATACGAGTGAGGGACTTGGTGAGAGAGGTATGTCAGGCGAAGGACGTGGAAATAATATCAGGCAAAGTAGCCGTTGACCATGTACATTTGTTTATAGCGTATCCGCCCCACTTGTCCATATCGAATGTCATGAAATGGATCAAGGGCAGAAGTTCACATAAGCTATTGAGCGAGAACAAGTTACTACGGCAAAAGTTTTGGGGCGGACATTTTTGGGCGAGAGGCTACTTTGCCGTTAGCTCGGGAAATATTACGGACGAGATGATAATGGACTATATCGAAGAACAGAATGGGGAAAACATTCAGACGGATAATTTCCAAATAACGAGATAAGGACATTTGTCCGCTTGTTCAACCTATCGGCTTTAGCCGATAGTAATTGAGTTGTGTGATAGATTGCAAAATCCGAAGTCGTGTTTTTTGACAGCCATAGTTGGAGGGACAAAGATGAGAACCGAGCTGTCGAAGAAGGAAAAGAAGTTGCTCGAGAAGCTGAATCTGAGTCGCGCGCAGAATGAGTTTCTGTCCGACCATTGGCTGAAGCAATCGGCGCCGGAAGTGCCGATCGGGGTGTACATTTCGATGTATGCTAGCGGTTATGTCCTGATTCCGCTGATCATCGCTTACAACGTCGGTAAATTGCTGGGAGCGATTTCTGAAGTTGAGGCGTTTGACATTTGGGTCTTTTGCATCATTATTCCGATCTTCGTGTGTGGACTTGCCTCCTTCGGTTACGCACGCATAGCCAGAGTAACGCCGGAAAAGTTGTTTGATTTTGGAGGCGTTGCGCATTTGCGGAAGAGATCGGCGGTTAGTAGCCTGTACAATTGGTTGAGCGCTTTCCTGCTGTGCGGATCGCTGGTGGCGCTGGGGAGTTTTGCGGCGGCGATATTTGTTCTCTTTGCCAAAGGTATCGCATGGATTTACCTTGCGGTCGCGCGTAGCTATGTTAAAAAGGCGATTGATGTTATCAAGGACGGCCCGGTGGAATTGTCCGGCGAGCGATACGCACAGGTTGTGCGTGAAGAAAGATAAAGTAAATAGAGCGTCAGAAACATCTGGCGCTTTTTTGTTAAACTAAATACCGCCAACCGGCGGTTTTAGTGTGGAGCCAAGGGGTATTGAACCCCTCTATCCGAGTGTCGAACACGGATTCTTCACCGTGAGGATGGCTCCTCGAGCTCTACTGGCGGAAGTATATCATTGATTTTGATAAAACAAAAATCCAAGGCTTTTGGCCTCGGACTTTTAGGGCTCAATAGAATCCGTGCTCGACAATGGGATAATAGCAAATCCATTGATTTTGTCAAGTGATTTATTCACAAGTTTGTTTTACGAAAAAATGGTGTAATTGGTGGATAATTTTTCCTTTGAGAAACAAGCGCGGGTGTGATAAAATGGGGGCAGTAAAAAGCTGGAGTCGCAAGTCTAAAGTCAAAAGGTAAAAGTCTAAAGTCCGAATCGCAAGTCAAAAGTCCTCGCCGAAGGACGAGTGCCTGCCCACAACTTGTTGCGCAGTAGCGCTGCGGGCGGGCGTCCTATGGCGCACAAAGGTAAAAGTCTAAAGCCATGGTCGTATAGATTATTGTGTTGTTTGTATGCTGGACTTTTGACTTTTACCTTTTGACTCCGGACTCCCCAGTTCTATGAAGTATACGCCACTACACATCCACAGCCACTACTCCCTGCTCGACGGTCTGACCAAGATCGGCGATTTGGTTGATAAAGTGAAAGCGGACGGCATGACGGCCGTGGCTCTGACCGATCACGGCGTGATGTACGGCGCGATTGAGTTTTATCAAAAATGCAAAGCGGCCGGCGTGAAGCCGATCGTGGGTTGTGAAATGTACATCGTGGAAAATCGTAAACGCAAAGAAGCGGGCGAGGATGATCGGTTTCATATTATCTTATTGGCGAAAGATTACGTTGGTTATCAAAATTTGATCAAGCTGACGACCATTGCCCACCTTGAGGGTTTTTATTACAAGCCGCGCATCGACTGGGAGCTGTTGAATCAATATCATGAAGGAATTATCTGTTTAACGGCTTGCTTGGCCGGTGAAATTCCTCGTAATATCTTGCGTGGCGGAAGCGAGGCGAAGATTGAAGGCCTGCTAAATAAATACATCGGCGTTTTCGGTAAAGAAAATTTTTTTCTGGAAGTTCAGCATCATCCGAATATTCCGGAACAAAAAGTGGTTAATAATCGTTTGTATGACATCGGCAAGCGTCTGAATATCCCAATCGTGGCCACCACTGATAGTCATTACCTGAACAGTGAAGACGCGGAAGCGCACGATATTCTTATTTGTTTGCAGACGAAGAAGACCTTGGCCGACAAGGATCGCATGAGTTACATGGGAGAAGATTTTTCCGTGCCCACGTCCGCGCAAATGGAGGATCGGTTCCGCGACCACCTCGAAGTTTTGGAAAACACCAACAAAGTGGCGGAAATGTGCAATTTGGAAATCCCGCTAGGCAAACTTCAGCTGCCGGTGTATGAGGTGCCGGAAGGAATCACGGATTTTGATTATTTGAAGAACATGTGCGTTGAAAATGTAAAGCGACGATACGGGTTTGATCCGTTTGCGGCCGAGTTAAGTGAGAAAAACCGAAAAGTACTTGACCGCATGAACTATGAGCTCGGCGTAATTCAGAAAACCGGTTATGCTTCATATTTTTTGATTGTTCAAGATTTTATCAATTGGGCGAAAAATACCGGCATTGTCGTTGGCCCCGGTCGTGGTAGCGCGGCCGGCAGTGTTATTTCCTATTTATTGAACATCACCAACCTAGAACCGATGGCTTATGATTTGCTGTTCGAAAGATTTTTAAATCCGGATCGTATTTCCATGCCTGATATTGATACGGACTTTGCCGATGAGCGGCGAGAGGAGGTGCTACGCTATGTTGAAAATAAATACGGCAAGGATCATGTGGCGCAGATTATCACGTTTGGCACCATGGCGGCACGCGCGGCGGTGAAGGATGTGGGGAGAGTGCTTGATATGCCGTACAATTTTTGCGATCAGCTGTCGAAGTTGATTCCGATGGGCGTTGATCTTGACGAGGCGTTAACTTCGGTCGTGGAAGTAAAGCAGATGTATGATACGAATGACGATGCGAAGCGCTTGCTTAACTTCGCCAAAAAGTTGGAAGGGGTGGCGCGGCACGCGTCGACGCATGCCTGCGGCGTCGTGATTACGCGCGAGCCGGTTGATCATTATTGTCCGTGCCAGTACGCGCGCGATCAGGAAGCAGCGATCATTTCTCAATACTCGCTGCATCCGGTGGAAGATTTGGGGATTTTGAAGATGGACTTTCTTGGTTTGAAAAATTTAACCATTTTGGAAAAAGCGTGCGAAATTGTCGAAAAAATGCATGGCGTAAAAATAAAAGTTGATGATTTAAAGCTCGATGATAAAAAAACTTACGAACTTTTTCAGCGCGGCGAAACCACGGGCGTGTTCCAATTCGAATCGAGCGGCATGAAGCGTTATTTAAAAATGTTGAAGCCGTCCGTATTTGAAGACTTGATCGCCATGGTGGCGCTGTATCGGCCGGGCCCGCTTAATTCGGGAATGGTGGACGAATTCATCGCCCGCAAACACGGCCAAAAAGAAATCACATATTTGCACCCGGTCATGGCCAATTCGTTGAAAAATACCTACGGGGTTATTGTTTACCAGGAACAAGTGATGCAATTGTCAAAGGACATGGCCGGCTTTACTGGCGGCCAGGCCGATACTTTGCGCAAGGCCATGGGTAAGAAGATCGCCGCGCTGATGGAAAAAATGAAAGCGGAATTTTTGGCCGGCTGTGCGAAAAATAACATTTCCGCTGAAATCGCCACCGCCACTTTCGGCAGTATGGAAAAGTTCGCGGAGTATGGATTCAACAAGTCGCACGCCGCGTGTTACGCGCTCATCGCTTATCAAACCGGATACTTGAAAGCGAACTATCCCACGGAGTTCATGGCCGCGTTGTTGACGAGCGATCAGCATAATATGGATCGTATCACGATTGAAATTGATGAGTGCAAACAAATGGGCATTAAAATTTTCGCGCCGAGCATCAATGAAAGTTATTCCACCTTCACGGTTGTGGCGGAGTCACTCGCGGCGCAGGAACCGCGCATTCGTTTCGGACTAAACGCTGTGCGCAACGTGGGTGAGGCGGTGGCCAAATCGATTATTCACGAGCGCAAGGAACGCGGGGTTTATAATGATTTGGAAAGTTTTTTAAGTCGGTTGGGCGGGCAGATGATTAACAAAAAATCATTGGAAGGCTTGATCAAGAGTGGGGCCATGGATATGTTTGGCCGGCGATCACAATTGCTGGACAACGTGGAAAAGATGACGCTGTTTACCAAGGAATCGGAAAGTACTAAGTCGTCCAAACAAGTCAATTTGTTCAGTTTGAATAATGACACAAACGCTTTACCGAGGTTGGTGTTGCGTGAGTCGTCGGATTTCGGCATTGCACAAATTTTGGCTTGGGAAAAAGAGTTTCTCGGTCTGTATGTGTCCGAACATCCTTTCACGCCGTTCGCGCGGGCTTTGCAAAATTTAATTATGCCGCTTGGCACGCTTTTTACGGAAACGATTACCAAGCGCGTGGTGCGTATCGGCGGCGTGGTGTCCACGATCAAGAAAATTACCACCAAAAAAGGCGAGCCAATGTTATTCGTCACGCTCGAGGATCACGTGCATTCGGTCGAGTGTTTGGTTTTTCCGCGTTTGTACAAGGCGAAAGAAAGCGTGTGGCAAAAAGGAACTATTGTTGTGACAGAAGGCACTTTGTCCGATAAGGATGGCGAGGCGAAGGTGCTGTGCAACAAAGTTTGGGAATTGAATAATGACAATCTCGATCAAGTGGCCGCGGCCATAAAAAAATCCGCGCTCGAGGGCGGAGTCATGACTCCGGGCGGGGGACAACGAGTGCACAAGAGACAGGTCATTATCAGCTATCCGCTCGGTGCGTCGAAAGAGTTTGCCAGTCAAGTCAAGATGCTTTTTATGGACATGCCCGGCGACCATCAAGTGATTTTCCAGATACAGGACAAGATGATCAAGACCAATTTTTTAATCAACCTGAATGATGATAACCGGTTTAAATTGGAAAAGATTTTAGGACCGGATAGTTTGCGGCAGGAGTGATTCTTTTACAAAGAGAGTGTGGTTTGGTATAATTAAGCATGCAGGTAAGGGCGCAGGTTGAAAGTTGTAAGTTGTAAGATTAAAGTTGTTTCAGGGCGTGCCCCAATCTGGTACTTTAATCTTTCAACTTATAACTTACAACTAACCACTTCTATGTATATTCGAAAGCATTCCATGGTGACGGAAAGTTACAAAAAGATCATTTTCGGTTTTGTTGCGGCCACGGTGGTGCTGGTGGTGGTGATTTTGTATTTTTCCGCCAGCCGCGCGGCGATCAAAATCGTTCCCGAGGAGACGCTGATTGAGAGCGATATGGCGATCGATGTGGCAACGGATGGTGGAGTCGGCTCGGCGGATAGTTTTCAGGGCATGCTTTTTGAAACAGAGGTCGCGGGCGCGGGCGAAGGCGAGGCCACGGGCACGCAGATACTTGAAGGCAACACTATCGGCAAGGTGACGCTTATCAACAAGCGCGCGGAAGCGCAAACGCTGGTGAAAACCACGCGTCTTTTGGCGCAAGACGGAATTTTATTGCGGTTGAGCAGTCGCGTGGATATTCCGGCCGGCGGCCAGATCGAGGCGGACGTTTATGCGGACAATCCGAATGCGTTTACCGAACTTCAGCCCACCACCTTTATTATTCCGGGTTTGTGGGAAGGTTTGCAAAAGCAAGTATACGCCGAAACCAAGGGGGTGCTGAAAAGCACGGGTAAGTCGGCGAAATCAATTCAGGCCGTGGACTTTACTAAGGCGAAAGATGATTTGACGGAAAAGTTGTACGCGCAAGCGATTGACGAGTTCAAAAAGCAAACTGCGAATAAAAATTATATCATGATGGTGGTTTCGAAACTGGTTTTGGACGAAAAGGTTTCCGCTGAAGTCGGGACGGTGATGGACAAGTTTAATGTGTCTATGAAGTTGCGCACCGTGCTGGTCGGACTTGATCAGGACAAGCTGGTGAACTTGGCGGGGGAACGGCTGAAAGCCGTGGTGCCCGATGGGCAGGCGCTCGCCAACCTCGATATGACGAAATTTGATTATCGCATCGAGTCGTTCGATGAAACGAAAAAAACAGCCAAGGTAAAGGCGCATTTGGTCGGTACGGCCGTGATCAAGGCGGACAATCCGATTTTCGACAAAGAAAAGCTTTCGGGGTTGAGCCCGAAGGCGGTGGAATTATACTTGTCCAACTTCAAGGGCATCAAGTCGGTCAAGACAGAGCTGTCGCCGTTTTGGGTGAAGAAGATTCCGAAGATGAAAGACCACATCAATATTGTAATTGAAAATCCGGCGAAGTAATAGTAGTGCAAAGGGCAAAGGGAAAAGGGCAAAGTTATAACAATCTCCCAAATATTTGCGATTTGTGGTTAGTCCGTTTCCTTTTGCACTTTGCCCCTTTAACTCTGTATTTTGTGTTTTTTCTTTTTAAATTTTGTTTTTTGCCCTTGTTTTTGCCCTTTGCTCATTGACCTTTGACCTTTAATAAAAAGCGGCTCCGATTGCCGGGGTCGCTTTGTGTTTTGTCAGATGAGTCATTGCTTAATCGTCCGGTTCGCGCCAGCGGTTGTCGAGCAAATACTGCAACCAGTGCCGCAACTTTCGTTGATGATGTTCTTGGTCGATGATTCTTGGACCGCGAAATATACGGCCAAAATTACCAGGATGGGGCCGACATAGGGAATCCAGCCGAAGAGCACATAACAAATGCCCCCGAAAATTATTCCGGCCATGACGCAGCTGGTGCAGTCGAAGATGGAACAGCCGGAGCTTAGAAGCACAAGGGAAAAGAGCAAGATGGATAAAAGGCAGAATTTTTTCGTGGCGATTGATTTGTTGTTTTGACTGAAAGAGCGAAACATTACGGCCTCCTATTGTTAATGGTTTTATCCTATCGCAAACATTAAATTTTGTAAATATCGCGCTATGACTTTGGTCTTTTCTCGCGCTTGTCCGGTATCATGGTCTAGCCCGCTTCGACTCGATGTCGAATCGAGGCGAGTCCATGATACCGCGTGTTGTGGTGATTTTGTCGATGTTGCTATTGACTTGCCGCCCTTGTTTAGGTAAAATCTTAACTGTCGGGATATCCCCGAAACGGAGGAAAAAATGAAAAAAATCGTTAGTGTTCTTTTTCTGATTGCCGCCTTTTGTCTGACTTTACCGAGCGCTGGTTCGGCGCTTACGATTGGGATCAGCGGCCGTCCGGTGGCGGTAGAAAAAGCCGAGATGGATCAAATCGATGTCGTTCTCGGCCAAGTCGAAGCGGACGCATGGATGTTTGCGTGGCATCGCGGGTATCCGATGGGTCGGGTCTTTATCCGCGCGTATTATCTTTCGAATCTGCCCGGCGAAAAAGACAGGTTGCGAGCGCAAGTGCATTTTCGCGATTCGGCCGAAACGGAATACGTGGTAGTCGAGTTGACTTACAAAATTTGGGATATGCGGTTGCCAACGGCGATCGAGGAATTCGTTGATTCTTTTATGAATCGCATGCCGACCAAGCGGGCGATTTTGTCCGACTGGCAGGAGGGGAGTTGGATTGAGTATGAGCGATTTGAACAGCAGAAGAAAACCGCCTTTTCAGAACAAATGGAAAAACGGATTGGCTGGTATAATGTTGGATACGACTAACGTCACATCCCCGCGGCGCGCGCCGCGGGGATTTTTTTATACATGGGGAGGTGGTATAGATTTGACACAGCAATCGGAAGCGCTATAATAGTTTTGTTGAAAGTGATTGAATCGGTTACCAGCCGATTATCCGCAGAACGCGGATTTGGCGGGCGAATGCCCGCTGACTAAGCTTCAAAAAAAATTTATAAAGTGCCTAGGAGTTTGTTTATCTTAGGAACTTGGGTGGAACCCCCCGGCATGCGCCGGGGCCCAAGACTAATTCAGTTAGTCTTTTTTGTTATATTAACTTTCTTTTATCAACTTTTATTAACCATAATTAACTTTCTTAGGCTTATGTCAAATCTTGAAACCATGCGCCATTCTCTCTCGCACATTATGGCGCAAGCCGTTCTGAAGCTTTACCCGAACGTGAAATTAACGATCGGTCCTCCCGTGGACAACGGATTTTATTATGATTTTGATTTCGGCGAAGAAAAACTCGCATCGGCCGACTTGAAACGAATTGAAAAAGAAATGTTTCACATCGTCAACGCGGATCAGCCGTTCGAGCAGTACTTCTTGTCCGGAGAAGAAGCCAAGCGAAAGCTGGCGAATAATCCTTATAAGTTGGAATTGATTGACGAATTGGCTGCGGCGGGTGAAACCAAGATCAGTTTTTACAAAAATTTGGATCGAAAGGGCGAAGTGGCCTTTGAGGACATGTGCCGCGGGCCGCATGCGGCTTCGACAAAAGAAACTGGTGCGTTCAAACTGCACAAATTGGCCGGTGCCTACTGGCGCGGCAGTGAAAAAAACAAGATGTTAACGCGCATCTACGGCCTGGCGTTTGAAACGAAAGAAGCGTTGGATGATTATATGAAAATGATCGAAGAAGCGGAAAAACGCGATCACCGCGTGATTGGCAAAGATTTGTTTATCCTCGATCCGCTCGTCGGCCTCGGCCTCGCCATGTGGAAACCGAAAGGCGCCATGCTTTGGCACATCATCGAAAATTTTTGGCATGACGCGCATTTGAAAAACGGCTATGATTTGGTGCGTTCGCCGCATATCGGCGCGCGCGGACTGTGGGAAACATCCGGCCATTGGAACTTTTATAACGAAAGCATGTACCCGGCGCTTGAAATCAGCAAGTCGTTGAAAGAAGCGCAGGACGGCGCGGTTGTCGATCGGCCGAAAGAAGAATATTTATTAAAGCCGATGAACTGTCCGTTCCACGTGCGTCTGTACAAGTCACAAATGTGGTCATACAAAAATTTGCCGCTACGCTGGGCCGAGTGCGGCACGGTTTATCGTTATGAGAAATCCGGCGAACTGTCCGGCTTGACGCGCGTGCGCGGGTTTACGCAGGACGACGCGCACATTATTTGCACCAGGGATCAGGTGAAGGAAGAGTTGGCGCGCGTGGTTGATTTTATCACTTTTATTTTTACCACTTTCGGTTTCAAGGATTACAAAGTATTCCTTTCTTTGCGCGATCCAAACAACAAGGCGAAATATGCCGGCAATGACGCGGGCTGGGATTTTACGCAGAAAGTTTTGGAAGAAGTGGCCGTGGAAAAAAAGTTGGACTTTGTCACCGATATCGGCGAAGCCGCATTTTACGGACCCAAGTTGGATTTCAAAATCAAAGACGCAATCGGTCGGCAGTGGCAGTGTTCCACTTTGCAATTTGATTTCAATTTGCCCGAGCGTTTTGACATGACTTGCATCAATTCCGATGGCAAAGAAGAGCGGCCGTACATGCTTCATCGCGCCCTGTTCGGTTCGTTTGAACGATTTATCGGTTTGCTGATTGAACACTATGTTGGCGCGTTCCCGCTGTGGTTGTCGCCGGAACAAATTAGAATTGTGCCGGTGTCGGAAAAGTTTGATGAATACGCGAAAGGCGTGGAAGCGGAGTTGAATAAATATAATTTGCGCGTAACGCTGGATAATTCCGCCGACTCTTTGCCAAAAAGAATTCGTAATGCGGAAAAAGCCAAAGTGCCGTACGTTTTGGTTGTCGGTGAAAAAGAAGTGGAAGCGAAAACCGTGGCCGTTCGCAAGCGCGGAGAAGGGGATTTGGGAGCGAAAGCGCTCGATGCGTTTGTTGTCGAGGTTGTGAAGGAGAACGCGGAGCGTAGAAATTAATTGGAAAGTGGTGCGTGGTATGTGGAAGCTGGTGCGGAAGGTGGATGCTGGAGATTGGAATAATCCATTTTTCAATTTCCACAATCTAAACCGGCTTCCATGTACCACGTACCAACTTCCATTATTAAAAAGGCGAGCCGTAGAGGGCTCGCTTTGTGTTACTTTTTGCGGAAGCGGTCAAGCAACTTCCGCCAGAATGTCGGCTTGCGTTCGCGCAAGCGTTTGCTTTTTTCCGCCGCATGATGCAATTGTCCTGCCATGGCTTTGAGATTAGCCAACATGGCGCGTTCTTCCTGGAAGTAGTTCGTCAATAGTTCCGGCATGCCTGCGCATGCAGGTGGCGAGGGTTCGCGCAAAACGTCATTGAGCTTGAGTTCCGTTCTTGCGAAAAGCTCTTCCGCCGACACCGGTTTATCGGTAAAGCTGTCAAACAATGACTGCGAAGCCGGATGATCTTTTTCATATTGCAGACGAATCATCCGCAACATGATGTGAAAGAAAGCGTTGGCTTTGGCCAGTTCGCGTTTGATGTCCACCACCGGCACGTCCGTGGCGAACTCCGGTTTCAAAAAGCTGACGCGCGTGGTACGCTCTTCCGGCGGCACGGTAAAAATCGAGCGCGCGCGCGGATAGTCAAATGCCGGCAATGGCGTTTGGCCTCGATCCAGAGCGGCCAGCCAGTAGGCTTCTTCTTTGTCGGCGATAACGTTGTAATGTGGCGTCTTGTCGCCGGTGAATTCCATTTGCACCAGTTCCTTGATTGATTCATCCACTCCGGGATATTCCTGAAAAAGCGGCGCCGTGGCGGCGCGCAACTTTTTTTCTTGATGCGGATCGATGTATCTTTGCGCTACCAACCAGTCAAGATAAGATTCCACTTGGAATTCGGTCGGTTTGGTTTTCATGGGTTGCCTCGTTTTTTCAAAGGACACGATATTGGCCATTCCGTTGGTCGGATTTCCCGCTTCTTTCGCAATTGTTGGAAAGGAGGGGAAAACCACGTTGTCTGTCGTCTTTTTGTCATCAAACGTGATCATCATTTCCTCCTCCAAATTTACATTTCGCTAAACCATATTATTGCAAAAATTAATGAAAATGTCAAGGGCTTCGTTTTTTCAATAAAATAAGGTATAATGGCGTCGGGCGAAATTCAAAGCCCAAAACTCCAAATTCAAAATTAAAAACAGTTTAAACTTGGAATAGTTTTGATTTAAAATAATTATGCGAATAAAAATGTTTTTGATGAGCGCGTTGGTGCTGTTTTGTTTTACGTTCGGATTTGCCGTTCAGGCGGCCGAAGATCCGTATTACGCGCAGCAGTGGTACTTGAACAAAATAAAAGCGCCGGAAGCGTGGCAAAAATCTAAAGGCAGCAGCAGCGTGATTGTCGCGGTGCTTGATACGGGCGTGGCAATCGATCATCCGGATTTGACCGGCAATATTTGGATCAACGCGGACGAGACGCCGGCGGATGGAGTTGACAATGATCACAATGGTTATATTGACGACGTGAACGGTTGGGATTTTGTCACGAACAAGGCTGATCCGCGGCCGAAAATCACCGGCAACTTTTCATCCACGGCCGTAAATCACGGGACGTTTGTGGCCGGCATTATTTCCGCGGTGCATGACAACGGGCAGGGGACAAAAGGCGTGACGGCGAACGTGCGCATCATGCCGCTTTTGGTTCTCGACGCGAGCGGCTGGGGCGGGTCGGATTCGGTCAGCAAGGCAATCGATTATGCGGTGGCGAACGGTGCGCAAATCATCAATCTTAGTTTCGGCGGCTATGAACACAGCCTGAAATTAAAAAATAGTATTATCAATGCGTACAATAGCGGTATCTTAATCGTGGCCGCGGCGGGCAACGCGCTTGATGGTGAATTGGTGGGAAAAGACGCGACGACCAATCCGATTTATCCGATTTGTTACGACAAGGAATTGGGCAAGAACATGATTCTCGGTGTGATTGCTTCGACCAGCCAAGATCGAGTGGCGGAGTTCTCCAATTACGGTGCCGGCTGCATTGACATTGCCGCGCCGGGTACGAACATTGCCGGATTGCTTTATCAGAACAGTAAATACACCGCGTTTCAAAAATATTATGACACCGGTTGGAACGGCACGTCTTTTTCCGCGGCCATGGTTTCCGGCGCGGCGGCGCTTTTGAAGTCCGTGGATATGAGTTTGTCGCCGGATAAAATGATTCAAACCTTGACGGAAGAAAGTGGCATGTTGTTTGTCAGTGATCAAAAATGGACAAATAAGGTCGGCTCCGGCATTTTGAATATCCAAAACGCCATAACCAAATTGTTCGGTACGATTTTGACGACGATTACAAACGTGGTAACGCCGTCGCCGTCAGCGCCCGTGGTGGCCGGGTCGGATATTCTGGTGGCCACGAAATCCGGCGGCAATGGAGTGATTCGCGTGTTTGATTCCACGTTCAAAAAGAAAAAGGATATTGAGGCGTTCGCGGGCGTCGGCACGAAGGGAATGAATCTTTACGTTGCCGATGTGAATGGTGGCCTTAGCGATATTGTCGTTGGCGAAGTCAAGGGGGTGAAGCAGCCGTTTGTGCGCGTGGTGGATGACAGTGGCGCGATCCTGTCCAGTTTTGCGCCGTTTGACGCGAATTTCGCGGGAGGAGTGGAAGTGGCGGCCGGCAATGTGGACAATGATGCGGCCGTGGAAATCGTGGTGGCGCCGGAATCGGGCATGAAACCGATCGTGAAAATTTTTGATTTGGCCGGCAATTTGAAGCGGCAATTCTTGGCTTACAACGAAACGTTTACGGGTGGTATTAATCTGGCTGTCGGTGATGTGGACAAAGATGGAAAAAATGAAATCATTACCGCGCCGCATAAAGGGCTGATGCCGAAGATTAAGATTTTCGACGGCACCGGCAAGGTTAAAAAGGACATTTTGGCATATGGTGCCACCTTTATGGGCGGAGTAAATATTTCGCTGGCCGATGTTGACAACAACGGCCAATTGGATATTATTACCGGTGCGGGGCCGGGTGGCAGCGCCCACGTGCAAGCGTTTGCTTATTCCGGCGCCAAGTTGGTCAGCTTCGTGGCTTATTCGGCCGGTTTTTCCGGTGGCGTGGAGGTGAAGGGTATTGATTGGAACAAGGATGGGAAAACGGAAATTATCACCGCGGCCGGACCGGGCGGTGGACCACATGTGAAAATTTTTAACAAGAGCGGCAACTTGGTAAAAGAATTTTTCGCGTTTGAAAACTCGTTTACGTTTGGTATAAATATAGAAGCGAAGTAGAATTGTTTAACCAGATTACCGCATCCCTTTAGGGTGCGATATGTTGGGCGACTGTTTTCAAAAAGATCTTTGTTGTCCGTTAGCCGTATAATCCAAATGTTTTCTGCTAAATAGACGCACCCTAAAGGGATGCGGTAATTACGTTTTTTATGATTGACGGCATCAAAATCAAACAACTAAAAAAGTTTTCCGACGACCGCGGTTTTTTCACCGAGGTAATTAAGTTTGGTGAGGACACGTTTCACGAGGTGAAACAAACCAGCTACACGGAAACGCATCCGGGCGTGGTCAAGGCGTTCCACTGGCATCGGAAGCAGTGGGATGTTTGGTTTGTGGTGCGCGGTATGGCGCAGGTGGTGCTTTATGATCAGCGAGACGGTTCGTCGACCAAAGGAGAAACGCAGGTGATTTACGCCGGGCAGGATAATCCGGTTTTGATCAGTATTCCGCCGGGAGTGGTGCATGGCTATCGCGTGCTTGGGAATGAAAAGGTTTGTTTGTTTTATCATACGAGCGAAGCTTACAATCCGGCCGAGCCGGACGAAGAGCGGATCGCGTGGAATGATCCGGTGATTGGGTTTGATTGGACAACGAAAAATAAATAGAAATTGCCCGCAGTTCCCGTCAGATTCATCTGGCGGAGAGCCAATTCGAACGGCCGTAGGCCGGCATGATTTGATGATTTATGGAAAAGCAAGGCGAAATCGTATTTGCGCCGTATGATCGCGTGCTGAAGCATTTGCTGCCGATCGTACCGCACAAGTTGAAGCCGAACCATCTGACCATGGTGAGGCTGGTTTTGGCGCCGCTTTTGATTATCCCGTTACATTACGATGATTATATTGTGGCGTTGGTCGCGTTTGTTTTGCTCGCGATTACGGACATGCTCGATGGGTCGCTGGCGCGTTTGCGCAATCAAATTACCGATTGGGGCAAGATTTGGGATCCGGTGGCGGACAAGCTGCTGGTCGGCGTGGTGGTGGTGATGATGCTGCTCAAAGTGAATTTAAGTTTGACTATCTTGGTTTTGTCCCTGGAAGCGGCGTTTATTCTCGGCGGCGTGTTGCAAAAGATGCACGAAGAAAACGTTGATATCAAGGCGAATGTTTGGGGAAAAATTAAAATGAATTTGCAATGCTTTGGCGCCGGACTGCTGATGCTGGGATTTATTTTGGTTGAGCCGACGCTGTTTACGCTGGGGGAGGTGGCGTTTTATTTCAGTTTGTTTTTTGCGGTGTTAAGTATTTTTAAACACGGTATTTAAGGTGGTACTACAAGATTACAAGATACTTTACGAGATATACAAGATAAATACTTGGAATATCTATCTCGAGTATCTGTAAAGTATCTTGTAATCTTGTAGCGCCAAACAATATTATGGATTGTTTATTTTGTAAAATTATAAACGGCGAAGTGCCGGCGCAGATTGTTTACGAAGACAAAAGCGTGCTGGCGTTTCTCGATCTTTTCCCATCCAATCCCGGCCATGTTTTGGTGGTGCCAAAAAAGCATTGTGAAAATTTATTGGACGCGAGCGGGGAAGATTTGCGCTCTCTTATCAGCGTGATTCCGAAGATTGCGACCGCGGCGTTGAAAAGCGTTGAGTGCGAGGGTTTCAATTTGGCCGTGAACAACGGCCAGGTTGCCGGACAAGTGATTCCGCATTTGCATTTTCATATTGTGCCGAGGATAGAAGGGGATGGGCATGAGTTGTTTCATGGGACAAGGGCGAAGGTGGAGGATTTGGAGGAAATTAAGGAGAAATTGAGAAGAAATTTGTCCGCCTGAGGACGTGCGCCAGAGGACGCACTTGTCCTCCGGCGAGGACTCGTCCTTTGGCGAGAAAGAAATTTAATGATGGGCGTGAAGAAGGTTACTATGGTTTAGTAACTTTCTTTTTTATTAACTCTCAATTAACCATTGTTAATTTTAATTAACTTTCTTAGCGTTTTTGCCGCCCGCGTTGTTTTCTTGCTTTCCAAAATAAATTGTAGTAAGGTATATCCGTCAGAAATAAACACAAAAATATGAAGTTGCTCGTCACCGGCGGGGCGGGGTTTATCGGTTCGAATTTCATTCGGTACATATTGAACAAGTACCCGCATTATTCGGTTACCAACCTGGATAAGTTGACCTACGCGGGCAATTTGGAAAATTTAAAAGATTTTGAATATCACCCGAACTATAAGTTCGTCAAGGGTGATATTTTAAATTCCGAATTGGTGGAACACGTGGCGGCGGACGCGGATGTTATCGTTCATTTCGCGGCGGAGTCACACGTGGATCGGTCGGTCTTGGATCCGTTTTCGTTTGTGCGAACGAATGTGCTCGGCACGCACGCG
>Ga0208373_1003447_pt1 | contig 15527 bp, 14 predicted proteins | sample RifOxyC2_FD_184036 | JGI IMG/M metagenome (GOLD analysis project Ga0208373, IMG submission 184036) | Soil microbial communities from Rifle, Colorado - Rifle Oxygen_injection C2 (SPAdes) | ecosystem: Environmental > Terrestrial > Deep subsurface > Rock core/Sediment | place: Rifle, Colorado...
AATGACTGCTCCGCTAATATTGGTCGGCCAGTTTCCCAGATTATGGTCGAAGGCATTATTCCCAAGCTCACCCACCAGGGCGGTTGCTAAACCGGCGTTATCTTCGTTCATACCAAAGTTTTGTAATACTTGAAACAACCTTGGCAGTCTTGCTTTGAAAACATCGCTTGTCTGGCAATACGAAAGCTCGTAGACATTCAGAGTATCATTCTCTTTCAATCCAGGCAGTACGCTATCACAGCGACTGGAATCAACTCCGATGTCATTTAGAAATTCTCCGAAATGAGCTCTTGCCAAATAATTTCTGGCTTCAAAATTCTTAGGGAAGATTATTTTGAGATTAGAATCTTCGGCTTTTTCAATAATTTTTAAACATATGAAGTTGATCGACCAAGGGTCGAAAAAACTGGCACTCGACAAGTCGATAGTTGGACCGTTGAATATTCGCGAATAATACTTATGTAGACCGGGGAACTCCAAATCCGTCATAGTTATATTATGCACTTTTTCGCAAGAAAATAATAGAGTGCCACTATTTAATACGGCAGGCGGCGGTCGCTCTCGAGGCAGAGATCTATAAATTCAGATCTTCAACACCGTGACTGTCTAAAACCTCTTTGGTATTGCGCAAATCATTTTCGAGTTCCACAATTCTATTATCCAAATCCGACAATCTACTATCGTATTTTTTGCAACCAAATACAACAACAACCAAAACCAGCAAAAAAGTGGCTACCGCCGAATAAAACAAAATAGACAAATACTTCAGTTTCATAATTCTCCATTTACTAATACAAAAAGGGTTCCTCGCTGGCGGTACTCTTGCGAGCACCCTATGCTCTTTCGAGCATAGACACGTAAGCATACCAGACGAGAAACCGTCTTTATTGCTTACGTGTTTTTCCACCATGCCTCAAAACGAGGTTTAGGCGCCAACTAAATTGTATCGAACACTTCTATATTCTCAAAAATTGGGATATTTATCAACTTATTCCAGATTAATCGTTTTTAAATTTACCGGCCGTTGAAAAGCGGAAACAGCCCGCCAATGACCTATTGACTTCTACGTTTCCCCAATGTTATAATATTAACACTTGCTTAGCAAGTAGTGCGATTCGCACTAAAATCAGTGCTCTTTCACAACAAAATCCTTTCTGTCAAAAAATTCTTCCGGTATTTGAATGTTAAGGTTGATTACTCCTATTTACCCCCCATAAACCACTTGAAGTTCTTGACAACAAAATGTTCACCTTGAGCCTAGCGAGCATCACTGATTTTCGTTGCAGACAGAAAGGAGGTGATAAGCATGGCCAAATTAAGGTCGCTCGTTACGTTCGGAAGCAAAGTGCTGGCTACAATAGAAATGATAATGAAAATTATCGAAATTATTGGAAAGATCAGATCTTTGCTTCAAAGGTATAATTTATCGCCCCGGTACCCGGGGCTTTTATATTATGATCAAATCCAGCGCTGATCTTAAAAAATATTTTGAGAGAACAGATAATGACCTAAATATTTTGGTTTCCTCAAAATTAAAATATAAACGCTGGCAAATACCAAAAAAGTCCGGGGGATCCAGAAATTTAATTTCACCGCCTAAACCTCTTAAAATATTTCAGAGTGAGATCGAAAAATTCCTTTCACCTTACGTCGATACAATAATTGCTCGCGGGGGAATCAAAAAACAAAATAGGGTTAAGGCTGCAGAATATATAAGAAAAAGTAATTTAATTATAAAGCTAGATATAAAAGATTGTTACCCGTCAATTAAAAAATCTAAGATCATTCAAAAATTGCAGTCTCTTTCTTTCTCCCACAAGTATGCGGTTTTTTTCGCCGAGACCATTACACTCGACAACTGTCTCCCGCAGGGATCTCCATGTAGTTTGTGCATTGCTAATTTAGTTCTTAATGAACTAGATCATTCGATCATTCAATCACTTCCTCCAAATACGAAATGTTTCAGATGGGTTGATGATATAATCATCGGGCTGGATAAAAATGTAACAAAAGAAGAAGCCGAGAATCTAATCAGTAAAATAAAATCTCTCTTCCAAAGTTTCAGGTATGAAATAAAAGATGGCATGACGCTTACCCCGATATCGCGAGAACATGCAAATGATATTCTTGGTCTTTCTATATCACGAAAAATCAATGTAAATAAAAAATGGTACCGAGAATTCCGGTCTCAACTCGATCACCTGAGGAATAACCCATTACCGACAAAGAAAGAACTTAATTCGGTGAAAGGGAAATTGGCAACACTGCAACAGGTGACTAAAAACCATAAAAATAAACCAAGAGTGCAAAAAATACGTGGAATTATAAAAGAAATTGAATTGACGAATAAATAACTGCACCAATGACTTCTTGATAATTTTACTTCAAATAAAAATTCACCCCAACAATACTCGAGACAAAAACCAAAGCACCAAATAGAATCTGAATAAATAAAGTATATGCTTGGAATTTCCCATATTTCTTGGCCATGACACCTCCATCAACAGATTGATCAAAAAGCAAATCACTGGGAATTTCCTCAACCATGCTTTTTTTGTTTTGTACAACCCATTTTTGGACATAATCAGCGTAAACTAAATGACGGTTTGCTGATTTAATAAGCATTAGGCGGCTATAAAGCATAGAGTAGATACCACTAAGTATAGAAACTAGGCCAGATAAAAGCGATGCAAGTATAAAAATTACAGACATCAATCCTATTGACTCAATGATTTTTGAGGAAGTAGCGATGAAACCAAGGAAAAATACTGAGATTGTGAAAAGACTAGCAGACAGTCCAACGGTAAGTTTGTTTGCTTCAACTGCATTCACTCTCGATGCCTCGTAATGGCTGGATATAATCTTTTTTAAATCAATTTGGATTTCCTCATTCATTTAACTGACTCCTCGATGATTTTTATTTCTTCTGGAGTTAAATCATAAAGTTTGTAAACCATTTGATCGATTTGTTTATTTTGACAGTCTTTTAATCAACTTTTCTATAAAACGCCCGCCTTCCCTTCGTTATTCTTTTATACTTCAAACCTCGATTTTTACAGTATTCTTCTGCGCTTTCTGCTTTTAATTTAGTCGAAAGCCAAAATAACAAAGGAAGTCCTTTGGTCTCGTGTAATTCCTTACTCCCATCTTGAAATTCAACAAGAAAATCAGGCAAATAACTTCTGCTAAATCCTAAAAAGTTGTACGGGATTTTTATCCCGTGACTTTTAGTCCATGACTTTACCGCCGGATCTCTTTCTAACTCAACCATATATTCTCGTTCCAAAACGGAATCATATTTGCAGAAACCCTCGACATTTTTTTCTAAATTGGTTAATTTGCCACGTTTTGAAATCATTTATTACTCAAAATTCCTTCAATTAATTCTGGCTGCATAAAAATATCTCTGACTTGGTCTATCATCGCCCATAGGATTCTTAAAGGTTTTTCCTCGGCTTCTTCGACGGGTTTTCCGTATAAAAACCTTTTTGCAATGTGATTTTTAATAATTTTTATTAAGATGATTTGTCTTTCATCGGGATTTCTGTCGTATTCCAGTAAAGCACTTCGCGCTATTGATAAAATTTGTTTTTCTAATTGTTCTATCAACTCTTTTTTATCCCATTGCTCAGTATTTGTGGCTTTTTCAAGTATCTGCACATCCACTTCCGGAATATCATTTTTTTGTAATGAAACATGTTCCGAATCCAAATTTAAACTTTTAATCTGGCTTATCTCTTGCGAAATATTCATCTTACTAAATTCAAATTTACACTCATCGAGATATTTTTGCCATTCGTAGATCGGTTCGACTACTCCCACAGGGTCTGGCGTTGGCGGGATTTTGGATAAATCAAATCTCTCCATTTCGGCTTGCTCTAAAGTTTTTTCTTCAAGTTGCTCCTCGTTTTTCTCCGGTTTAATTTTTTCTTCATCAATAATTATATTTGCAGGATCAATATCATCTGGATATTCAGTCGCTTTCAAATCTTCCCAAAGCCATTGATGTTTCAAAATCGGATGATCGACGACATAAAGTGATTCCCATTCTTTATCACTTTTGCTCATTCTCCTAAGACCTCGACCTATGACTTGAGGACCGTAAACCGAATACCTTTTATCTTCAACAGTTTTGTAGCAAAATTTTCTGAACAACAGCTCGACACAGATATTCCTAACATCCCAACCCTCTCTTAACATCATGACCGAAACAACTGCATCGACATCCGGTCTTGGATTCTTGTTTAAATTTTTTGCTTCTTCTTTTAATTCATCTTCGGACTCGTTATGTACCTCAAGAATTTTATTAACATCGTATTTGGGGCCAATTTTTTCTAATTCTCTTGCAATATTTTTAGCATCATTTATCGAAACCGCGATAACGAACAGTAATGGTTTATATTTTGAGTTAGTTGTTGCTAGTCTTTGTTTTTTCAATAACTCTAATGCGATTGCCATTTGTTGTCTCATCGGCTTAACATTGGTAATATACCGCCTTGCTGATATTTTTCTTTTTTCAATTTCTTCCCACGGTACTTCTTCTGCTGAAATGGTCTTGCCGGTTTCTAAATCATCATAAGTCAAACTGACTTTTGAGACATCGGGGTGAAATACAACAATTCTTTTAATAATCTTATCTCTCATGGCTTCCGCAATACCATAAACATAAATCATTTTACTATCCGGATGAAGTCCGTCCAATCTATCCGGTGTAGCAGTAGTGTCGAGTCTAAAAAATCTTTTTGGCTTGAGCTTATTTATTAAATCGTTATATTGTTCTGCTTTTGTGTTATGTGCTTCGTCATTGAAAATAACCAACGAATCAACATTATCAACAACAACTTTCCAATTGTCTGTTTTTTCATAGATTTGATGAATATTGCCAAGAATAATGTTCCCTGAACGGATGCCTGTTGCACTCGACCCTGGCTGCATCAAATGCATTGATAATCTATCTTTCAGCGGTTCAAATGAATTAAAAAAGAATGGAAAAATGTTGTAAATATAAGTTTCTGATTCCGGATCAAATTCGCTGTCAAGCCTCGACCCAACAATAGTATTGGGAGTTAGTACGAGAAATTTTGTTTGATCGTGAACAATTCTAAAATAGGCAATCATCGCTCCAATAATTGTGGTTTTCCCACCACCAGTTACAATATTTGTTAATAAATCCTTTTCGCCCAAAATTTCGAAAGAATAAATACATCTTTCAATTGCTTCAACTTGAACTTTTTTCCATTGTTTTTCGTTCCAAAGATCAAGTTTTGGTTGAAAATGCTTAGAATTAATGTGATTCAAGAAGTCAATTCCCAAATCAGGAATCCCTTTATAACTGGAATTTCGCCATTCTTTAAAATTTTCTTCGTATTGTTTAAAAAAGTATTGCATTCAACTTAACCCTTCCAAAAGTGCCACCATTTATTATTTAATACTAGGTAATTAAGTTCATTTTCTATTAATTTAAAAGCATTTATCAATGCTGGTCGTAAATAATTTTTTGTCCTAGTATTAATAGCCCAATTTCTTAATCTCAGCTCAATAAGAAAGTCTGCAATGATAGAGGGCCGGGACTTAGAATCACACATCCAATTTTTTAGTATATTAGGATTTTTTTGATATAAGCTTGTTGCTATTGCGGTGATTTCGGGAGAACTAAAGCGGCAATCATGTTGTTCCTGTACTTGCTGGTTATACTGTTTAATCGCATCATTTACTATTACCAATGCTTGAATTAGATCAATTTTAGATCTTAACAATGACTGCCCATGTGTTACTGCATAAGAAATAATATCATTACCACATTTAAAATTTGCTCTTGTAGGGTCATAGTAGCGAGTGGAATCTTCTTGTTCATCCTCAACTAAATCCGTTATCCATTGTTGATTCCATTCAAGTTCTTTTTTTACTGCTTCAAGGAGATTAATTTTGCTGCGATAATTTGACCGAGATTTAAATATCCTCTCTAATATAAAAATTAAAATTACTGTAATAATTGCTATTCCAGAATTTCGATTTAGCCATTTAATTATAGATAATAAAAATTCAGTCAATATATAGCTCCTTGCTAAAGATTGTTTCCCCTGCCAAATTATCCTGCACTTTGCAAGCAATTGTATATTCGCCTTCTTTTTCAAACTCATGTTTTGCATTCAAAGTTGCTTTAAAAATTTCACCTCTTTTTTTATCTTTGTTCTTTTCACGCGATAAAATATATTCTTTGTCAGCGGTAAAATGACCTTCTTGATAATCAAAATCCCATTGACAATTCACCAGCCAGCCATCTTCGTTGGAAGAAAGAGCATCGCCCGCTTCAAATTCATATTCCAGCGACCCCACTTTTTTAACTTTTATTTCTCCGATCACCGGTGACTTTGAAAATCTTAAAAATAATTCATTTTCTTCAACATCCGGCATTCTTTGCAGAATTCTACTTCTGAATTCTTTCGAATCTAACGGAATTGCTTCAAGTTCGAGCGGCAAATTATATTTATATGAATATTGATTTAACACTTTCAGGTAATGTAATGCTTGCCTTGAAAATCTCCAACCAATTATTTTGGCTCTAATCAACTTGTTTGGTTCCAAAGTAGATTTTATTTCTTCGTAAAACTTTTTGAGTAAGTTGGGAGCTATAGATTCTTTAGAATTTGATGGACCAACTAAAATTGGCTCTTGATGCGCCGGTGGCCGATATCCGGAAATAGTACTTTCGGCTGTGTTAATACTTGCTCCATAACTTGTTAAAACAAATTTATTAAATTCATCTTGCGATAACTCTTTAAACTTTTCCGTCGGATAAACACCCAAATAATTGACTTCAAGATTTGGCACTTTTTCTACCGCGCCGGCAACTTGAAGTTTTGGCTGAAATGATTCTTTTCCAAACAATTTAAATCTTGGAATCGTACTAATATTACTTTTCACACCACTCATATCTTCACCGATTTTGACTAACCGGTCTAAGGTGACCGAAATCGCAACACGAGAAGAATCGCAGCCAACAAATTTTCTTTTCAGTCTTTGTGCAACAGCACATGTTGTTCCACCACCGACAAAAAAGTCCGCCACAACATCACCTTCATTTGACGACGCTTTAATGATCCTTTCTAAAAGTGCCTCTGGCTTTTGCGTAGGATAGCCGATTTTTTCTACAGAAGATTGTTTCTGAAATGCCTTACTTTGAATACCTATCACATCTGTCCAAATGTCATCTAACAATACACCCTTTGAGTCCTCTAAGTACTGGATAAGGGCTTCCTTCCCTTCCTTGCTCTTGTAAATTTTTCCCAATTTTCTAAATTTTTCTTTTGACTCCTCGGAATAGTCACCCAGCGTTTGTATTCTGTAGCGACGGCCATCCTTATCTACATACTTAAAATAATTTACAAGATAATTTTCTGAATATTCAAGAAACTGATTGTTGTATGGTGCTTTGTTGGTTTTGCAATAATAAATGATACTATCAAAATCATGTGGCATCATTTTTGACTTCACCTTGCCCCCGATAGGGGTTGCCCGCTTCCAAACAATTTCATTTCTAAAATTATCATATCCGAAAATTCTATCCATCTCTATTTTAATGTAGTGGCTGGCGTGCCAGTCACAGTGAACATAAATTGAACCGGTTTTCTTGAGAACTCTTTTCATCTCCCACAAACGAGCATTTAACCAAATTAAATAACTTGTTATACCGCCTTCCCAAATATCTTCAAAAGTTCGGACTTCATTGGTGTCACCCCAAATCACATTATAATTCCGGCCACTAAAAAATGGCGGGTCAATATAAATTAAATCGATTGATTCACTTTTGAGAGTTCTCAAAACTTCCAAATTATCACCAAGATAAAGTTTGTTTGGTTCTAATTCTGGAGCATTAAAAATTACTGTGTCGTCGTTCGTTTTGGGATGGAGAGTTGGAATATTCAAATAGGGAAATACCCGATCAAATGCTTTATGCTCGTCATACCCCAATGGTGCATTAGTCGGGTCGGGGAGATTATTTAACCTTTTTCTGATTTTTGAAGAAAGTGAAGTAATAACTTTTTGGTCAACAATTTCCTGAGATTCTGATTCCTTTTGAATTTTTTCTAGATCTTCAATTGTGTTTGCCATATTTATTTCCCGAGAATTTACACCATTATTGACTCCAGCATACCATTTTACGCCTAAAAAGTATACCGAAATGGTGGAGTAACCGATAAAGCAATCAGTAAAGCAACCGAGTATCTAAATCGGAATATTTCAAGAAGAGATCTTGTCATCACCCCCGCGTTCTACTATCTGATTCAATCGTAGCCGATTAACCACAAACCGCCACCTCGTAGGTGGCGGATAAAAAGGTGACAGGAGACGGTTCTCAAATAGATACAAGATTATACTTTTTATTGATTAACGGAACGCGATATTGCAGACAAGAAATATAATTTTGAACTCAAACGAGTATATTCGTACACTCACAATGAAGATTAAATCTTTTGAGTGTGGTTAAGTAAAAAACGGTTCCCAAGAATCCATAACATTTAGAGATTCAAGCGGTGTCAAAATTTCTTTCTTAATTGCAATCCTCAATCCAAGTTCAAATTTCGGCATATGCTCATCGTCGAGAATCCCAATATATTTGAACATTGGTAGTTCTCCAGCCGTAACCCTGCAAATGTTGTATGGCTGAACTTTGGTTTTGCCCTTGCCGAACAAATCGTCTAGAATGAACTCCCCAAGCCAGATTTTATCAGTTTTACTCGTAGTTTTGCAACAAATCAAACAAGCATCTTTGAACTTATCAAAATTACAAATTGAAATAACAAATTTGTGTTCTTTTTTAACTGCCCGAGAAAGCAAAACCGGGCCATTTGAACAAATGCCTATCTTAATAGTTCTAAATTTATTCATCTTTAACAGACTTTTTATATTCTTCAGAATCAATAAAACTTGTATCTAATTTGTCATTCTCCAGAAGGGAGTGTTTTTGAATTTTATCAAAATCCAGTTTTTGGAAAAGTAGAATTTCACCTCCCAGCGAACTTTCCTCAGCGATAAGATTTTTCATCGGTTCTGTTGAGTATGCAGCATCAACAACTTTTTTCAGTGAACGGCCAGCGAAATCATTTATCACTTTGTCTAAGCACGCTTTTTCTTCTTTGCTTATATCTGGTGTGGCGACTGTATTATTCGATAATAAAATTGTATGACCAACTCTTTTGATTATCTTTTTGGTGGTCAAAGAGCTTAAAGCATCATAAAATCCACTTGGGACAGGACCCTTTTGTAATCTGGTATATGCGCCTGTGAAGGTTTTTTTGTTTCCAAAGGTTTTAGCAAAAACATAATCAGATAAATAAAGATATTTTGCCAACATCAAAACGCCGATTTGAGATTTCGGTTGATGCTTAATCAAATATACCATTGATTTTTCGAGTGGCGTCATATTTTGCTCCTTTGGAGAGCACCCCTCAATCTACCACAATTAGATCAGGCTGTATACGGACGATGCAATATAGTTTTATTATACCTTCGTTGTTGCAAAGATGCAAAATGCTTCGCAGGACACACCGCATAGCCCCTCTTCGTTTTACTACGATGAGGGCGGCGTGGGGTGGTGGACCGTGTCGGATTCGAACCGACGACCTCCACTGTGCAAAAGTGGCGCTCTACCAACTAAGCTAACGGCCCAGATTTTCAATAATTTTCAATTTATCTATATATCCTGTCGGATTTTTCAAATGCCATTCCCTTTTAAATGCCTCTTTCTTATTCGTAAACTTTTCAAAATACACTAGAAGCTATCTCATAAATAAGTCGAGTTGCATTAGATTATCGTTTCCAGGACATAGCAATAGTTGATCTGTCATGCTGAATTTATTTCAGCATCTCAATGGGATTCTGAAACAAGTTCAGAATGACACGGCTTATGATGATTTATGAGATAGCTTCTAGTTTAAAAGGGATTCGGGGCTTGGTCGATTTGACCCTGCCTAAATTATGCTCCAACAATTGATCAGATGGTTTTTTTGATGTGCACCCGATATAATAGCCCAAATCTTTCTGGCTTTGCAAGATATAAACATGGTAATAATTCATTGGCGCTCTACCAACCCCAAGGGGGCCCCTTAGGGGCTAAGCTAACGGCCCAAGGATAAGTATCACGTATCAAGTATAAAGTATAATGTATAATGGGATAAGAATCAATATTTTTTTATCAATTCATATCTATGTTATAATATATTTGTAATTTTATTAATAAGAAAGGAGTTGCAATGTCGGTTAAAGAGATTTTGAAAAGCTCGATTGAGGGTAGTGGCGAAGTAGCAAAAAGTTTGATGGAGACCGTGACCGGTTTGGTCAAAGAGGGCACAGGGGATATCGGAGAACTGTTTGGTGCTGTTATTGATCTTGGGAAAGAGGGTGTTGTCGATGTGACGGAGGGGACCAAAGATGTTTATGTAGCTTCGGTAAAAGCGCTAGAAGAGAGCGGGCAAACGACCGAGGAAGCAATTACTACGGTCACGACCAAAGCAGAGGAAGCTATCGGCGCTATAGGAGAGGGAGGAGCAGAGTCGGTAGGCGACGCGGCCAAGAAGGGAATCGAAGAGGCCAAAGGGATAGTTACAAAACCTTTCGAAAAGTAATGTTAATAATTCAAAACTTTGATTGCTGAAACTTTACGAGCAGTTATCCCACTGCGTATTTTATTTGAAATATTTTGATTTTCCGGTAACGCCTTTTATCCCATCACGGATTCCGATCAAATACATCCAAAAAGATCTTGTGCTTTGCATACGGATTGCGTTTCTGGGGAGGCGGATTAGGAATTGACCGAAATATCCGGTGGTTTTGAAGATGCCTCTGGCGTGTTTGTGAATCATTATAAACGGATTTCTTCCGAAATAATAGGCCTCGTAAGGTGCGAATTTCGTGCTTTTTTTCAGGTGTTTAACCAATGGTTTCGGGAGAAGATAGCATTTATACCCGGCGTTATATACTCTGATACTTATCTCCGGGTCGTCAAAATATAAGAAAAGATCTTCATCAAAATATCCGATCTTTCTCATCAGAGCGCTCTTTATCATCACACAGCAACCGTTAATACTATTAATCGGGATTATTTCTTTGTTATTAAACACAGATTTACTTCTATTGATCTTCAGATAGTAAAAGACGCTGTTAAAAAAGCCACCAGCGAAATCAATATGACCAGGTTTATAATATTTCATAATAATAGGTGACACCATAGCTGCATTATCGTCATTCTTAAAAACCCTCAACAATTCGGTAACAATATGTTTGGATATTTTAACATCGCGGTTGAGAAGCATCGAGTAATCTGCCCCTTCTTTTATTGCACGTTTAATGCCGATATTATAAGCTTTGCAGACCCCGACATTGCCACCAGAATTGATAAGTATGATATCATCATACTTTCTAATCAGTGATGGTAACCATTCAAAACCAGGATTATTATTTACAATAATTAATTGCTTGTTAGGATATTCGATCTTACTAATTTCATTCAGAAAGTCGACAACTTCATAAGAACTGTCAAGAGCTAAAACTGTAACAATAGCCACTTTTGGTTGACTATTTATCATTCGCTACCCCCTTTGTGGAATGGGCGACCGGCCAAGATTGATAAGTTTTTCTCAAGATATAGTAATCGTAGTATGCCAAAAACTTTGCATATATTTCAGAGAATATCGTTATCGCCAAATAAATATTAATTATTGGGTTGACACTTATTTCGCTAATGATTGCGGGCAGTAGATATTTACGGTTAAAAGTTGCCGGACGATAGCGGGGGAATTGGTGCATAATATGAATGTAACCGACTTCGTTTCGCCGTCTCTGAATAATTTCATCGCGAAATCTTTGGGGTCCCTTAACAAAAACTTTTGCATCTGGCACATAAACCACATTATAGCCGGCGTTTTGGACAATGGCTTCGGTCGTAGATTCATCCAGAACACAAGGATACGGGAGCCGTTTCACAATATCTTTTTTGTAAGCAATTAGCTCCCCGGCTTTTGCTTGTATCAATGCGACCTTGTGGTGTATGCGCCATAGAGTTTTTGATAAATATCCCATCAAGTTATTATCTTTATTAACGCATATCACCTGTGGACCGGCCAAACCGATTTTTTTATCGGAAGTTAACGCTTCGACCAACAGCCGTAGGCATTTTTTGTCGGGTATGTGATCGCCATTGGCCGAGATCACAATTTCCTCCTTGGCAATATTCAAGAAATGATTAATTGCCGCGGATTTTCCGCGCCGATCATTACTGGTAATTAATTTAATCGATTTATTATTTCGAGCGGCCGAATTTACGATATTGTTAGTATTGTCGGTACAAGCATCCGAAAAAACCAGAATCTCGCTAATGGCAAAGCTGGTACCAAGGTCTTGGTTCAATAGAGCGTTAAGGGTTTTTCCGATATCTTTTTCTTCATTATGAACAAAAACTCCGATGCTTATTGAGATTGTATTTATGTGTTTTTTCATATCTATTTAACCGTGAATGACTTTATCTGATTAATCTCATTTGCAATACATATCGACTTCAGAATGATTTTTACTTCATCGGTTGAGATCGATATCGGAAGATCAATGATCTCTCCGTATGATAAATTATTACTAAATTGTTGAATTTCTTCTGAATAAACTGCATCACCATTTTCCGCCATATCCAGTATCCCAAAATTGATAATTTTAGCTATATCGGTGGCTATCTCCTCCTCTTTCGTAAACGAATTATAGAATATACCACCACCGAAAATTACGATATTTCCCTCGCCGGTTGGTAGCAATGATATCGAAGAAAGATTGTGCTCTTGATCCGATGAAGGTAATAGTCTTCCCAAAGCGGCCCCATTATCTTTTCCGTTGTTCCACTTAACTCCCCGAGCCAGCGGTGCCCGCACGGTATAGAAATATTTGAAGTCAAAAATCTCAGAGAATTTTGTATTCTTTGTCGCGGTATCGGCGAGGTCAGACTTTTTTTGATTAGTTTCATAATAAATCCTCGAATCAACTAATGAGTTAACCGCTCCAGGGTCGAGAGAAATTGCTCCTCCTCCGTTTTCGGTAATTCGTTTTCCATATTTATAGCCAGGAATCTCTCCGGCCCAGAACATAGTGCCGCCTTTATCAATCCACTTTTTAATATTTTCCCAGCCAAGGTTTTGGTCGTAGAGGATATCCGGTAATATTCCACCCTGAATAACAATTGCAGATTCTGTGGCGGTGTTATTGGCTAGATCGGAGCTGATCGTATCAAAAAGCTCTTGAGCGCTAACATCAGTTACGGGAATGTCAGAGTCATTATAATGAAGATGGGCTCGTAAGTGATTGGTGAATCCGAAATATCCGACATCGCCAGAAAGCGAGTGAGGGTAATTGTGATCGGTGAAAACTGCGATTCTCGTAATACTATTTTCACCTTTTTTAGGAACAATTATCAACTTATTTTTGCAATGTTTCGGAACAAGATATTCGTATTTAAATGATAAAAACTTATCATTCGAAGATGTTTGATCGAAAGTGATATCGTGAACATTAAAATCGAATCTGGTCTTTACCATGTATGAAGATATCATACAAACTGCAATAATAATTACCGAAGAATACAGAATTAAAGAGGAAATATTAACCAGAGAGAATCGATTTTTATCTCTTGGGTTCATAGATATATCTTAACGATTTAAAAATAATCAAAACAAATGTGGAGAAACCAAGGCCGGAGTATAGGGTAACGAAATTATAATAGACTCCGAGACTGACTGGTTTGTTCAGGGCGTAAGACAACAGGTAATCGTTAATATACTCGGGAGAAATAAAGTTAGTATATACTGCAAGCGGGTATAAATTAGCAAGTATCATTGTGGGAATGGTGCTGAAATAGAATAATGTTGCGACAATACTCAATAAAAAAAATTCGAATCGAAAGATATTATCTGTAAAATAAATAACAATCAGAAGTATCAATATGAAGAGAAAATATTGGGGGATCGAGTTTTGATACAAAAAGGCCATCAAACCGGTGAACATTGCCAGTTGTCCAAATATCAGTGATTGAACCGAACCGTGTCTACGAGCGATAAATGCCACACTCATGATTAAAATCATCAGAGCCAGCAAGGGAGCAAAACTTTCAATTGTGACAAATCCCGGTATGGATTTTAAAAGGCGGGAGATATTTGGTGAAAAATTATAAAACCAGAAATTTATACCCATTGGTTCGGAGATTTGAGTCCTTGAAAAAATTTCTATCCAGATATGCGATTTCATCATTGGTAAAATAACGAAGATAATCGGTAGCAATAATCCAAGGCAATATTCGCCGATATTGCGGAATTTTGTTTTTAATCGATTATTGCTGAAAAGTAGAACTGCAAGGTATGCAGGTAGGACAAAGGCAGGATAAAGCTTAAACAAAATACCGATTGAAAGCGATACTCCGGAGAAAAACCTTTTATCTTTCCAAAAAAATATTAATGCTAAAAGCATAAAAAGGGCCGGGATGGAATCAAACTGTCCTAAAATATAGCCGGCAGAGATCACAAGAGGGTTGAGTAGCCAAAAAGCAACGGCAATTTTTGCGATTTTAGTTCCCGTATCTTTCAACAGAGAATAGATCAACCAGGCGATCGCAAAATCAGCTAACATTATCGGAATTTTAATTATTAAATTAAGCCACGGGGAGATGACATTAAGGGGAATGTAGTTGTTCAAGGCGTTGACAGGTTCGATAGAGCTTACATATTGGCCAACGGACGATATCCCCAAAATGTTAACAAAAAGTTTGCCCCAAAAAGAGAGAATAAACCCCCAAAGCGGCGGATAAGAAAAATGCAGGAGGTCGTAAATTACTAAATTTTGAGCGGAGTCGCTGATTACTTGATACCAGACGGAGATATCCGAACTCGAAAAAAATGGAGCGATAAAAACTCTCACCGCAAGGCCGAGTAACAAAATGTATTTTGTATTTTTCCACATATCCAGATTTATGTTACCACATTTCGAAATTAAAACATTACACGACTTACGCATTGTCATTGCGAGCCCTTCTTTTGAACCAAGGGCGTGGCAATCTCACTCATAAGATTGCGGAGCCTGTCCCGAGGACGCGAGGGATCCCTCCCCGCAATGACATTGGTGGTGTTTTTGCGTAAGTCGTAAAAATTGTCATTTCGAGCCATCCCGCGAAGCGATTAGCCGAAGCGGGAGGCGAGAAATCTACCATTTAGCATATGATGAATTACAATAATTTGTATATCTCTCGTCGTGGGGCTACAAACGATGTCGAGATGACAACTATAGAAATCACCGAAAGCGTAAAAGCGTATCTAAAAGAGAACCGTCCCCTTGTGTGTCGCTTGTCATTGCGAGCCATCGATTAGTATCAAGGCGAGAAATCTACCATTTAGCATATGATGCATTACAATAATTTGTATATCTTAAGTCGTGGAACCAGACACGATGTCGAGATGACCACTATAGAAGTTACTGATTAATTACACATCACGCGTTAAGTT
>Ga0208373_1003450_pt1 | contig 15516 bp, 13 predicted proteins | sample RifOxyC2_FD_184036 | JGI IMG/M metagenome (GOLD analysis project Ga0208373, IMG submission 184036) | Soil microbial communities from Rifle, Colorado - Rifle Oxygen_injection C2 (SPAdes) | ecosystem: Environmental > Terrestrial > Deep subsurface > Rock core/Sediment | place: Rifle, Colorado...
GATGTTGCGGTTTTCGGCGCCTCGTTTTTTATTTCGGCTTTTTGCGGCGGTTTAGATTGGTCGGCTCTTTCTATTCCGGATTGGCCGGTAGGCAAGTCTTCGGGTGTGATCGCTTTTTGTTCGGAATGAGAAGTCTGGGCTTTTTTTTCGGAAGAGCGGGGTTCATCCGGTTTACCAAAACCGCTTTCGCCAAATACCGTATCAGGCTCCATATTTTCAGCAATATTGGCCTGCTGTTTGGCGAGCGCCTCTCTTTGCGCTTGAAGAGTTGCTTTTCCTAATAATTCTGCTATCTTTTTTTCAACTTCATCTCGGTTTTCTCCTGAAAAACCCAAATCTTCGCTTGTCTGGCTGGAAGCGTTGGCTATTTGTCCCTCGGCGCCGGAATTTAATTTTTCCTCTCCTTTATCATCAGGCATAAATTAAGTGACATAACTCATGAGACACGCAACATGATTCAATTATTTATGTGTCGTGTTGTGTGAATCATGTATCATGTGAATCATGTGAATCATATCAATCTGTATTCGTTATTTTGTTTTGTCAGAATATATTCTTTTTTTTCAGCCCGAGGCTGACCAGCCTTTGGCTGGTGGTTTTTAATAATGTCAATGATTAAATCATACACGCAATCCTGAATGATTTTTTCCGCGTTGCGCGCGCCGGTATCGTTCGAATGCACGACAGAAGCCAGTTCGGATAAAGCCATATCGTCAGGAGTTATTTTTATTGATTGTCTGGACTGCAGTCCATCACTAAGGGTTTTAAGATTTTTGGCAATTATTTTTTTGACGTTTTCTTTATTTAGCGGAGAAAACAAACAAGTGGTTTGAATTCGGCTGAATAGAGAATTGCCTAACTCTTCTTTTAATTTATTTGTGACAGACAAGCGCACCTCGTTGTTTAATGTTGATTCTTTATTTTGCGCTTCATTGCCAAAACCGATTCCGGCCGATTTATACAAATCAGCGCCCAAATTGGTGGTCAAAATTATTATGCTGTGGCGTAAATGGATTTTTTTGCCTTGGCCGTCGGTCAGTTCGCCTTCGTCCAGAATTTGCAGAAGAAGTTTTTGCACATCGGCGTGGGCCTTATCAAATTCATCAAACAATAAAATCGCGTAGGGTTTATTTTTAAGTTCGTCCGTAAAGCGGTTTCGTTCTTTATAGCCGACATATCCGGCAGGGGAGCCAAGCAGGCGGGAGATACTGTGCTGTTCCGCGTATTCGCTCATATCCAGCCGAATCAGGGCTTTTTCGTCCATAAATAATTCCCGCGCCAGCGCCTTGGCCATTTCGGTTTTGCCGACTCCGCTCGGGCCGGCGAACAAAAACGAGGCAAACGGTTTTTTCGTTTCGGTCAGGCGGATATATGATTTGCTTAAAGACTGTGCCAATTCTTCCACCACATGGTCTTGCCCGATGATATGCTGTTTAAGATTATTTTTTAGTTTTTGCAGGCGGTCCCATTCATTACTCAACAAGAAATCAACGGGGATATTCACCTTATTGCTCAAAACTTTCGCGATATCGGCCGCGTCCACTTTTTTTCTGGCCGGCCGTTTTTCCCGTTCCATTTGTTTTTGCAAAAGACTGATTTTTTCCGCGATCTTTTTTTCTTTGTCTTTCAGCTCGCACGCCAAATCAAATTTTTCTTTTTTAATCGCGTTTTCTTTGTCAGCGCGGGTTTTTTGCGAATCCGATTCCAATTTCTCCAATTTTTTTTGCAGAGGGGAGGTTTTTCTCGTTGCCCGCACTTGCGCGGAAGCCTCATCAATCAAATCAATCGCTTTGTCCGGCAGAAAATTATCATGCACAAACCGCGCGCTTAATTCTACGGCGGAGTTTATCGCTTCGTCGGTTAAATTAACATTGTGAAAATCTTCATAATATTTTTTAATTCCTTTAAGAATGCCGACCGTTTCCTCCGGACTGGGTTCTTCCACGTTGATTGATTGGAATCTTCTTTCCAGCGCCGGATCAGAGGTAATGTGTTTTTTGTATTCATCAATCGTGGTGGCGCCGATGCAACGCAACAATCCGCGCGATAAAGCCGGCTTCAATATGTTGGCGGCATCCATTGTGCCTTGGTTTGAGCCCGCGCCGATTATATTGTGGATTTCGTCAATAAAAAGAATATAGTCCGGACGGCCGGAAATTTCATCAATGATTTGTTTGAGGCGGGATTCAAATTCTCCGCGGTAAATCGTGCCGGCTATCAGCAGAGTCAAATCCAGCGACAGGATTTTTTTATTTTTTAAAATATCCGGCACATCGCCCAGGGAGATTTTCTTTGCCAACCCTTCCACGATGGCGGTTTTGCCGACGCCCGGTTCGCCGACCAGCACGGGATTGTTTTTTGTCCGTCTGGAAAGAATATTAATCAGTCGGTCTATTTCTTTTTCTCGTCCGATAATCGGGTCAAATTTCTCCGCTTCTTTTTTGTCGGTTAGGTTTGTGGTGAACATAAAAAGCGCGCCGGAGTTTTTTTCTTTTTTGTTTCGGAGCAGGCCTCCGCCGGGCATTGGCGGGAAATTCGGCAACGGTTCGGCGCCAAGATCCTGGATTTCTTCAATCGCGTCTTGGACGCTTTCCATATTTGGAAAATGGGTTGTGCTCTGCAGGATAGTATCAATTTCTTGAAATAATAATTTAAGTTTTATGCCGTTTTGTTTCAGGATGTCGTTTATCGGTTTGTCGTTTATTTTAAGCAGGCCATATAACAGATGTTCAGACCCGATGTATGTATGGCCTTTTTCATAAGAAATCAACATGGCTTTTTCCAGAGCCGATTTTGAACCGGCGTCCAATTCAGGAAAGGTTTTGTTGGATTTGAATTTAGGCGCGCCGGCCTGCAGATACTCCAAAATCGTTTTCGGTTCCAAACGCGTCCGGTACAAAATTTCGCCGGCGATTGATCCGGTTTCTTCGGTTATCGTGTATAATATATGGAGAGGGGAAACATTATCGTAGTTTAAACTGCTGGCAAGAGAAATTGACCGCGCGATAATGCTTTTCATGTGGGTTGAGAAGTTTTCTATAAGTTTTTCCGGTTGCATACTCATTGATTTATACAGATTATTTATCAATTTAGACAGATTGTTTGTTGAGAATCAATTTTTTTCAGTTTAAATCCTTTTTTAATCTGTTTGAATTTATGATAATTTTTTGCCTTATTTTTGTAGATATTATATACTGGTTTTACTCCTAAGTAAAGTAAAATATATCAAAAAATATGGCTTCAAATACAATTTTTAAAAATTATGATATAAGGGGGGAGTACGGCAAGGAGCTTAATCCTCTTATTGCATATAAAATTGCCAAGGCTTATGTGATTTTTTCCAAGGCTAAGCGGGTAGTGGTTGGAGCTGATACGAGGCTTTCTTCGCCTGACTTAAAAGCGGCGGTTATAAGCGGATTAGTTGAAAGCGGGGTAGAAGTCGTTGATATTGGCCTTGTGGCGACTGATGTTGTGTATTTTGCGACTTGGCATGGTAAGTATGACGGCGGAATTATGATAACAGCTTCGCACATGCCAAAACAATTCAATGGTATGAAATTTTTGCGGTTAAATGATGAGGGTATGCTTGAACCGATCGGCAGAGGACTTGGTATGGATGAAATGGAGAAGATTGTTAATGAAATGAAAGATAGCGGAGTAGAGGCCGGTGGTTCCATTGATCATTATGATATATGGGGAGATTATGTGAAGTTTGTCCGTGATTTTGTTGATATTTCAAAAATTGGGCCTCTTAAGGTTGTGATGGATGCCGGGAATGGTATGGGCGGTTTAGTGGCTGAGAAATTATTTAAAGGTATGGATTTAGAAATTATTCCAATGTATTTTGAACCGGATGGCGCATACCCTAACCATGAACCGAATCCTTTTGTAGAGGAAAATAGAAAGGAAATAGTGGCCAAAGTGAAAAAGGTGGGGGCGGATTTAGGCATAGCTTGGGATGCTGATTGCGATCGTGTTTATTTTATAGATGAAAAAGGGGAATATATACATGGGGATCTTATTACCGCGCTTTTATCAATATATTTTTTAAAGAAAAAGGAAGGATCAGGAATTGTTTATGATCTGCGTTCGTCTTGGGCAGTTCATGATTGGATAAAAAAGATGAATGGCGTTCCCCACACAGAACGGGTGGGACACGCGTATATAAAAAGCGCAATGCGTAAGACTGATTCCATTTTTGGCGGAGAGGTCAGCGGCCATTATTATTTTGCCGACAACGCCTATATGGACAATGGTTTTATTCCGGAGATGATATTGATGGAGATGATATCAAAAGAAAAAAAGCCGCTTTCGGAAATAATTAAATCGCTTGGGGAATATTATATATATGGGGAAGTAAATTTTACTGTAGAAAATATTGATAAAGTTTTACAAAGACTTGAAGAAAAGTATAAAAATGGGAAGATTAATAAGATAGACGGATTGGCGGTAGAATTTGAGGATTGGCATTTTAATGTTCGCCCTTCGGCAAATGATCCAGTATTGCGCTTAAATTTGGAAGCAAAGAGTGATTTTCTTATGGGACAAAAATTTGATGAAATCAGTGAGTTCATTTACTCTTTTAAAAACTAATTTTATGTCAGAACGCAGACCAAGTCCGGAAAATTTAGGCGCGAAAATTATCCAATTTCCGGTTTCTGAAAAGGCGCCGGCGGCGCTTGATTCGGAAAAAAAGAAAGAAGTTTTGAGGGAAATTTTTGAAATTGATAAATTAGTCGCCGGAAAGGAAGAGGAATTGAATTGGTTAAATGACGCTATTAAAAGTACTGTTGTGGAAAAAAGGAATAAAGCGAAAGTGTCCGCCATAGAAGGAAATAAGAAGGAGCGTTTTTGGCGGAAAAATAAAAACAAAGAAATTGAAGAAGATATTCCGTCGGCGGAAAATCCAAATGACCCTGCTTATTTTAAGGAAGCGTTGGAGCAGACAATGGAGGAAATAGACGCGCTTCTTGAAGATCGGAATAAATTGATTATCCAACTTCCGCCCGAAGATCAAAAAGAATTAGAAACCGGTTTGCGCGACCTGCGCGATGTGAGGAAGGAAAAGGGTTATTATTTGGAAGATGAAAAAAAGCTGGGGAAAGATAATAAAAAAGAGAATGTCTACCCCAATTGGAAACATTATGAAAACGAGGAGGTTATTTTGCGTTTTAAAGGGATATTTGACAAATGGGGGTCTCACCCGGAAGGCGTGATAATCCAAAAAGGCGATGAACTTCTCTTGAATGGCAAGGAATTGTTGTATAAAGGAGCATTTGACGACTGGATACCTTGCCCGGAAGGCGTGATAATCCAAAAAGGCGATGAACTTCTCTTGAATGGCAAGGAATTGTTGTATAAAGGAAAATCCGACAGATGGGGGCTTCACCCGGAAGGCGTGATAATCCAAAAAGGCGATGAACTTCTCTTGAATGGCAAGGAATTGTTGTATAAAGGAGCATTTGACGGCTGGGGGTCTCACCCGGAAGGTGTGATAATCAGAAAGGGCGATGAATTTCTCTTGAATGGCAAAGAATTGTTGTATAAAGGAAAATTTGACGACTGGGGGTCTAATCGTTCGGAAGGCGTGATAATCCAAAAAGGCGCTGAACTTCTCTTGAATGGCAAGGAATTGTTGTATAAAGGAGGATTTAGCAGCTGGTCGTCTTACCCGGAAGGCGTGATAATCAGAAAGGGCGATGAATGGATTTTTTATAATCAAAGCAAACGGAAAAATGGCGTTGAGACATTCCCGCCCGAGTATATTGAAGCGCTGTCCGAAGTGTTTAAAGGCGAAAAACTTGATTTAACGGCAATGCCGAAAGAGGAAGAACTTACGGATGAGTATTTTGACAAGATGTATCCGGTTAAACAGCGCGCAGAAGACACAACGCGCGGTCTTACTTCTTACCGTCCAAACTGGTGGAATGAATCCTCAAATAAAGAAATAACAGGACCGGACAAAGAAACTTGGGGTCAAGCTTTTGAGCGCTCAATGAGAGCCGAAGCCGAACAATTCAAGGAAAGCGTTATTTTCACCGAATCAATCCAAAAACCAAAATACAAAGACGGAAAACAACAATACGGCACAATCGAAGGAACCGAGCCGGACAAAGACCCGCTGTTGCCCATTATCCAAAAAGTTTTTGGTAAAAAAGCCAATCGTTTTAATTTAACCTGGGATCAAATAACCAATGAATTACTGCCAAAAGTAAAAGAAAAAATTAAAGATGAATTTGCCGGCAGATGCGCAACTATTCCTGATTTTGAAGTGATTTTGACCCCGGCGATTGTCAGTAATTTACAAACAACGCTAAATCACCCGGAAAACTCGCAAACCAATACTAGTGAATGGACATCAACCATACTTCTTAAACAAGACGGAACAGACAGCGGCTACCGTTTGGTGGCTGGCTTCTCGGAGGATGGCGGTGCCGGTTTTGTCTACTACGTTCCTCGCGAGAACAGGTGGAACGGTAGGGGGTTCCGCCTCTCGGTCGTGTTTGGAAAATAACTGATGTTTGGCTGCTGATTTTTTTTAATTAGATACTTTTAGTCTAGTAACTTCTTAAAGTTTGCTTTGAGATTGCCACTGTCATTTTCGTCCCGACTGCCTGTCCCGATTTTATCCCGACGTAAAGTCGGGATCCCGTATCGTCAAACATCGGGACATCGGGATGAAGTTGGGATAAATTCCAACGGGAATCTAGATACTGGATTCCGGATCCTTGTCCGCCTTTGGCGGAACGTCCGGAATGACAACTGTATGCCTCCCTGCTGTACAGCGGGGCGTGACCGCCTCCGGAAGGGAACTGTCTTGGGCATGATGTTGCGCGGTGATTTATTTTAAGGGATGAAATCCTTTTTTAAGCAGATTTTCAATCGGTAAAAATAAAGGCTTCGGCAAATTATTCCAATCGTGCCATTCCCAACATTCGCATTTTTTCGGTTCCTTGACAATCGGTTCGCCGGATTCGCGATCGGCAATCATAAATATGGTGATATAATGCTTTTTTTCTTTTTCAAAAATATCGTTTGTTATATCGGCAAATCTTATATTTTTTATTTTCATGCCGGTTTCTTCAAAAGTTTCGCGTTGGGCGCATTCTTCCAAACTCTCATTAAACTCAAGATGTCCGCCGGGTAATGACCATGTTCCGTCACCGTGCGAATTTTTTCTTTTATGCATTAATACTTTACCGTTTTTGATTATTATCACTGCTACTCCGACTTTTGGCATTTTTTTCATAAATTATCTTCGTGTTTAATATTTCCCCGGAACAATATGGTGTCTGATGCACCTGGCTTCGTAAATTTCTTTGCCTGATCCTTCAACGATAAAAATAGGATCGTTGTAATGCGCCGGTTTGTTATTTATAAGCCGTTGCGTTCTGGTCGCTTTTCGGTTACAGCGCGGATGAAAACAAGTTGCGAATAATTTTTCCACATGGTCGGCCATTGCCAGCAGATTTGACATCACGCCGAAAGGTTCTCCTCGGTAGTCAAGATCAAGCCCGGCCACAATCACATTGATATCGCTTTTTAATAATTTTTCAATCACCTCAACTATATTTTTTTGGAAAAATTGAGTTTCATCTATGGCGATCAAATCACAGCCGTCAATATTATCCAATATTTCATCCGCTTTTTTTACTGAAATACATCCGGCTTCAATTCCATTGAATCTGGTTTTCACTTTTTTTGTCCGCGTGTCTCTGGCCGGTTTGAAGAATAAATATTTGCTGCCTTCCAAATATTTTAATTTTTCCACCCGATGGATTAATTCAAAAGTTTTTCCGCTGAACATCGGTCCGCAGATGACTTCCAGCACGCCGGGATTTATGAGGTTGTTTTTAGTCATAGCCTAATTGTTCATTGATTTCGCCACCTCGGCCAGTGTCTCTATATCAAAATATTCCGATACCAGGCGCACAAAATGGCCGTTTTTGGCTGAGAAAAATACGCTTTTTATTTCTTCTCCGGATTCAAGTTTTTGGGTCGTGAAGTATCCGCTATCAAACTCCTTTAATTTCATATCATCGTCAATCATCTTTTTCTCTTCTTCGGAAAGGTCTTCCTGTCGTTCCTGAATGGCGATATATTTTACCGGGTCGGTTGGATCAATCAGTCGGTATTGGGAAGTTTTATAATTTCCGGCCATAAAAGATGTCAGTTCTTCTTTATTTAACGCTAAACCATCAGGGATGAAAGTCGGGTAATGAATATTGAAGCCGACACGCTCTTCTTCAAATGTCAGTTTTTTAACTTCTTGTTTTTGTTCGGTTTGTTTATTTTGCGCGTTGTTTTCTTGGCCGAGAAGGCTGTCGGTTTGCGTTTTTCCACAACCGGCGCCGATGAGTAAAAACAGGCCTGCCAGTATAATTATTTTTTTCATGGGTTTAATTATTAGATTATTTAGATTTCAGTTGTACCCAAATTGGGGACAACTGCTGATCAAGAAATTCTCTTTGTTTTACTTTTCCCCAATATTGTCTTGGTGCCGGGCTGTCAGTTAAGGCGGCAACTACATCTATAACTGAAAAATACCATTCTTTATTAAAGATAGTTTTTCTAATTGTTTTTCCTTTAAATATGGCGATATGATGATTTTGGTCTTTAGATTCAGTCATAATCTTTTCATTATAATACCACTTTTTATTTTAGCGGACAAGGCTTTACCATAATACATGATTCACACATCATGATTCAATTATTTATGTTTTATGTCGCGTGTCTCATGGATCATGTTAATTGGGGATAACTTGTTTGTCAGAAGCCGTCGGGGGGGGGTAGAATATAAGTGGTTTAATTTATTTATAAATTTAAAAATATGGAAAGAGAAAAAAATACACCGGAAGGGATTGGGGATGTGGAAACATCAAAAATAACAGATGAAGGAATGGAAACAGTAGTTATAGATACAAATGAGCAAGGTCTTAGGGATAGGCTTATGAAAGAATGTGGACTGGATTTTATTGGTGTTTTTTCAGAGAATGAAGGCCTGGCTGTGGCTAAAAAAGATGGGAAATATTTTTATATTAAAAGAAACACAACAAGTGAAGATATTGATTTTTTACAAAAATATGAAAAAGCGGAAGATTATTCCAACGGTCGGGCTTGGGTAAAAGATGGCAGAGGATTTTACCAAGTTGATCAAAGAGGCGTGTATGTTGATTACAATGAAAGGTATAGGTCAATGGGAAAATTTTTTGAAGATTTGGCTTGGGTTCAACCAGTGGGGGGTGATGGAAAGTATTTTATTGATAGAACAGGCCGAAGGATTATTGCAAACTATTATGATGATGTGGGAGATTTTTCCGAAGGGTTGGCCAGGGTAGAAATAGATGGGAAATGGTTTTTTATTAATAAAACAGGTCAAGCGATTGATTCAAAAGTGTATGATCAGGTGGATGATTTTCACAACGGTTTTGCTGAGGTAGTGAAAGGTGAAGAAACATTTTTTATTGATAAAACAGGTAAAAGGCTTGAATATAAATAAGCTTAAATTATTAAGAAATTTGTTGAATAGTTCTCCTCCCCTATTAGAGGAGGATTAAGGTGGGGTCTGATTTAAGAAAATGTTTGTTTTGATATTGACCCCCTCCAACTCCCCCTAGTAGTGGGAGAGATTGGGTGTGATTTATTAAGAGGCTAGCGAGGAGAGAATGGAAAAATTTATTTCTAAACATTTCCGCGTGGTTTTGTTGATTTATAATAATCAAGTGTCGCTACGAGAGTGAAAAATACAATGTTCGTATTTTCGTACTGTTCGCAATTTCGCACATAATTACATCTCTCTCAATTTCAGTATCCGATCTTCAACCGGCGGGTGAGTGGAAAATAATTTGGAAAAGTTTTTTTTCTTCAGCGGATTGGAAATAAACAAATGCGCGGTCGCGGAATTGGCGGTTTTCAATTCATCCGGGCTTTGGCTGATTTTTTCCAAAGCGCGCGCCAGCCCTTCCGGATAGCGGGTCAAAAGGGCGCCGGAGGCGTCGGCCATATATTCTCTTTTTCGGGAAATCGCCAGTTTGATTATCTCCGCCACTATCGGCGATAACAAAATAAAAATAATGCCGATTAAAATTATTATCCCGTTGCCCCCGCTTCTGTTGTCGGACCGGCCTCCGCCATGGAGCCTCATCCGGAAAAACAAATCGCCGATAAGCGCGATTACTCCGACTAAAACCACTACCACAGTCATCAGGCGGATATCATAATTTTTAATATGAGAAAGTTCGTGCGCGATTACCCCTTCCAGTTCTTCGTTTTCCAGCCTTTCTATTATGCCGGTGGTCAGCGCGATTGAAGCGTGTTCCGGATCGCGTCCGGTCGCGAAAGCGTTCAACGCCTTGGAGTTTATAATGTGCACTTTAGGCATCGGCAGGCCGGCGGTAATGCAAAGATTTTCCACCATTCTGTACGCGTACGGATTATCTTCTTTTTTTATTTCTTTGGCGCCGGTGGACCAAAGCGCTATTTTATCCGATTGATAAAAGCTTGTTAAAGACATTAAGACGGATAAAATCAACGCCAGAACCAAAATGCCGTAGCCCGCGTCCATATAGTAATCCAAAAACCAGCCGATGCCGGCGATGACGGCAATAAAAATACTTATAAGAAGATAGGTTTTTCTTTTGTTGGAATCGATTTGATTATACATAATTATAGTTCTCAGCCAACAGCCAGTAGTTCATAGGGTTTTTGATAACTAACATTATAAATAAAAAATACTTTTGGCTCCGAACTATTGGCTCCGAACTCGTTAAAGTTTCACTTCAACATTCTCTCTTTCTTTCGCGTCTTCAATTTCAAAGAAATCAAATTTTGCGAATTTCAGCATTTTCGCGAAAAAACTGTTTGGGAACATTTCAATTTTTATATTGAAGTCGCGGACTTGGCCGTTGTAAAATCGGCGCGATGCCTGGATTTTATTTTCCGTGTCAGACAGTTCATCCATCAATTGCGCCACATTTTGATTGGCTTTTAAATCCGGATAAGCCTCAACCGCGATTTGCAGTTTGCCGAGAGCATTTCCCAGCATTCCTTCCGCGCCTGCCAAAGCGGCCGTGTTGCCGGAGGCTTGTGCGTCAATCGCCTGTGAACGGTATTGAGTTATTTTTTCCAACAGTTCTTTCTCGTGAGTCATATAACCTTTAACGCTGGAAACAAGATTTGGTATTAAGTCGTGGCGGCGTTTTAATTGGACATCTATGTCGCTCCAACCCTCTTGAGTCCGATTTCTCAACCTGATTAATGAGTTATATAAAAAGACCACCCACAACGCCAGCACCGCTACGGCGCCCAATACTATATAAAGTATAGTCATATATTTTTAAATTAAAAATTAATTTGTTAGATTATTTAGGCAGTAGATTATTTATGTGTTAGATTAGTTAGATTATTTAGGCAATAGATTATTTAGTAATTGTTCTTTTCACGAATTTGCTTGCTTTAACAGACAAATATATAATTTCTATATACTCTAATTCCTAATCCCTATATAATCTAACTATTCTAAATATTCTATATAATCTAATTGCTAATTGCTAATTATTATGTTATTATAATACTACTTTACTCACCTTATAGTCAATGATTTATGCTTACAATAATCATATTTGTCTTAATTTTAAGCGTTTTGGTTGTCGCCCACGAGTTCGGGCATTTTATAACTGCGCGTAAGTCAGGGATGAGGGTTTACGAATTCGGTCTGGGGTTTCCTCCCAGAGCTTTTGGTTTTTATAAAGACACTCAAACAGGGAAGTGGATTTTTGTAAAAGGGAAAGGTAAGAGCAGTCTGAAGGAAACAGTCGGCGGTGAAGGAGCGCAAGAAGAGTTCCCTAATACTATATATAGTGTAAACTGGCTACCGTTGGGCGGGTTTGTAAAAATAAAAGGAGAAAACGGCGAAGCGCCGAATGACCCGGACAGTTTTGGAAGTCAAAAAGCCTGGAAAAGATTTATTGTGATAGTCGCCGGTGTGACAATGAATGTGCTTTTGGCCGGGGTTTTATTGTGCGTCGGATATATGATTGGCATTCCTGGAGATATTACGGGCGGGGTGGATGATAAAGCAATTGTGAAAAATGAAATGGTTTTGGTTCAGCAAGTTTCCGAGGGTTCGCCGGCCAAAGAAGCCGGAGTCAAGTATGGCGATCAAGTCTTGTCAATTAACGGCGAGTCAATTTTAAGCGCTGAACAATTTTTAAATTATGTCAGAACAAATCCAAAATTGGAAATGAAATTGGTTGTGAAGCGGGAAAACGAACAAAAAGAATTTATGATGAGTCCGGTTTTACTGGAACATGAAGAAGATGGTATACCGCGTCTTGGCTTAATGATGTCTGACGCGGCCATAGTCAGTTATCCGTGGTATATCGCGCTTTACAAAGGGTTTTTGTCGGCCATTTATGGTTTTATAGCGGTTTACGGTATGTTTATTATTGTGATAAAAAATTTGATAATGGGACAGGGTTTGATTTATGAAGTATCCGGACCGGTGGGGATCGCGTCTATGGTGGGAGACAGCGCCAGAATGGGAATCAATTATTTGATAAGCACGGCTGCGATGTTGTCCATCACTCTCGCGGTAATTAATATCGTGCCGTTTCCGGCTCTTGATGGCGGGCGGGCAGTGTTTATAATAGTGGAGAAAATAATTAGAAGACCGGTGCCGATTAAATATGAACAGCTGGCGCACACGGCCGGTTTTGTTCTGTTGATGGTTTTGGTGGTGGTGGTGACGGTAAAAGATGTATTGAATATTTTTAAGTAGATTGTTTTTGCGTTTTTGCTGTGTTAAAATTATTTATAATATGGAGTTAGTTTTTTATGGAAGATGTAATTTCACAAATAAAGGAAAAATTTAAGAGTCAGCTTTTTGGCGCGCAAAATCTGAAGGAGTTGGAAGTGGTGGAGCAGATATATTTTTCTCGCAAGTCGGGCAAAATTACCGAACTTATGCAGGGTTTGAAAGATGTTCCGGATGAACAGAAAAAAGCCAAAGGCCAGTTGATAAATGAATTGAAAGACGAAATGCTTCAGCAATTTGAGATGAAAAGAAGCGATTTGAAAAAGAAAGAATATAAAGAAACAGTAGAAGCGGAAAGAATTGACGTGACTCAACCCAATTTGCCGGCGCATAAATCAGGGCATTTGCATCCGATTACAATCGTCCAGAATCAACTGGAAGATTTATTTACCTCAATGGGATTTCAAATAGAGGACGGTCCGGAATTGGAAAGTGAATATTATAATTTTACCGCTTTGAATATCCCCGAATCTCATCCGGCGCGCGATATGCAGGATACTTTTTATATCAAAAACCACCCGGGCTGGGTAATGCGAACACATACTTCATCAATGCAAGTGCGGACAATGCAGGACAATAAACCGCCGATGAAAGTTATAATGCCGGGGCGATGCTACCGCAACGAAGCGACTGATGCCAGACATGAACATACTTTTTTTCAGCTGGAAGGCTTTGTTATAGATGAAAAAATTTCTCTTGCCAATATGAAAGGGATTTTGGAATTGGTGGCGAAGAATTTATATGGGCCGGATACGCGCGTCAGGCTTCGTCCGAAGTTTTATCCGTTTGTGGAGCCGGGCGTGAACGGCGAGGTAGCTTGTTTTTTGTGTAAAAGTAAAGGTTGCCGAGTTTGTAAACATACCGGCTGGTTGGAAATTTTTGGCGCCGGGATGATTCATCCGAATGTGCTTGAGGCGGGCGCAATTGACAGTAAAAAATATCAAGGTTTTGCGTTCGGTTTTGGTTTGGACAGATTGGTGATGCTTAAATACGGCGTGGAAGATATCAGACATTTTCAAGGAGGAGATTTGAGGTTTTTAGGTCAATTTTGATTTAAAGATCTAATTACTAATTAAATTATAATACATATATGAGTAAGAAAGTTATTATTGGAGTCATTATTGCTATTCTTATCGGAACTGGAGGTTGTTTTTATTTTTATTTTCAGTCACAATCGCAGAAATCTTCCACAGCGACGACAGAAGCCTCAAAAGGGTTAACTAAAACAGAACAAACTGCCGCCCGTTCATTTGCAGAAAAAATTTTGAAACTGTTACAAAATCGTGATTATGGTAAATTATATGATTTATTGACTAATGAGGATAGAGCAGCAGAAAGTAAGACAGATTATGTAAAGCGGGCAACTGAAAATTCTGGGGCCACTACCATTACCAGTTGGCAGATAAGAGAGGTTTTAGAGGAACAAGGTGGTGCAAGTATACAATATGTCTTTGATTATACTAATCCCGTGCTTGGTTCTGGTTCAGAAACTGGCATCCTTAACCTTGTTCAAAAAAATGGAGAATGGTTTTTGTATATAGGATCAATAGATATTGCAAGGGCAATAATAAAAGGACTTGGGGATGAAATAGTATTTGAAACAATTAAATTTAAAATAAACGCAGTAAGAGAACAACAGACGATAATTCCTAAATATGGAAATAATATAATCGCTAAAGAAGGTGCAAAGTTTATCGTTGTGGATATGAGTATCACAAATATTACAAAAGTTGGTTTTGACTTTCCAAATGACGCTTTTGTACTAGTAGATAATCAAGATAGACAGTTCAATTTTTATAGTGACAGCACAGTTGATAATTCTTTGAACTGGCGTCAATTACCTCCCAGTATATCTGAGAGAGGCGTGATTGTTTATGAAGTACCAGCAGATGCAACAAGTTATTTTGTTAGAGTGATTAAATCTGGCACGAATGAGGTGTATAAAATTATTTTGAAATAAATTAGAAAATTTATTTATATATATGATATGGTTTAAAAGTAGGAAAGAAAAACAGACGGAAGCAAAAATTAAATCTTTTGTTTTTCAGGTGAAACAAATTTTGGAAGAGAGTTTGCAAATCATTAGTTCTACTAAAAATATTAAAACTGGAGTTGGTCGTTTTGAGACCATTAAAACACTTCTTCAGCGTTTACTTGATGAGATACCAAAAGGTGAAATTAAAAAATACATGGTGGAATTTAGCATTAACAATCAGAGTATAAAATCATATAATGATTTAAAAATAGTTGATGACGCCAAAGATCAATGGGTTGAAAAGATGATTTTTGGTCAAATAGAGAATGAGAAAAGAAAAGCGGATGCCCTAACTGATAAAAAATTAAAAAAGCAACAAATGAAAAAGGTATTAGCGGTAGCTCTCAAAGGCCTTGATTTTTTATCAGATAATAAAGAACTTAAGATAAAGATTACTAATATAGAAAGTGAAATAAAAAATTGATATATACGTCCTTATTTAAATTAAAAATTAAAACTCTGCATATAGTATTTGGCACCTTATTCCTAACACCTAACACATAAAACCTAAAACCTATAAACAATATGTTAATTTCAAAAAAATGGCTTGAGGATTTTATTGAATTGCCAAAAGGTTTGACCGCGGAAGAAATCGGCCATGATTTGACAATGAAAACGGTTGAGGTGGAGAAAGTAAAAAAGTTATCCGTTGATTTGGAAAGAGTGG
>Ga0208373_1003451_pt1 | contig 15513 bp, 13 predicted proteins | sample RifOxyC2_FD_184036 | JGI IMG/M metagenome (GOLD analysis project Ga0208373, IMG submission 184036) | Soil microbial communities from Rifle, Colorado - Rifle Oxygen_injection C2 (SPAdes) | ecosystem: Environmental > Terrestrial > Deep subsurface > Rock core/Sediment | place: Rifle, Colorado...
GGACTTCTTTTTCAACAGCCTGCTCTTCCCCACGGCTCTGATGGGGTGGCTGACGTTTTTCAGTTTGCTGGTCCAAGCCAGTAAAGAGGAGAATGGTAGTAGGGTGCTGGCTTTGTTGCTGCTCGGGATAGTGGTGATGGTAGTGACGATTGTGATCAGTATCCTGGCAAAAGAGTTGTTCGTCGAAAGGTGGTGGAGTTTTTCTCCCGTACTGAAGTTTGGGCACCTACTGGCCTTCGGCGGGGTGATCATTGCCATCTCGGTCACCTTTGAGTATGATCCAGCGGATTCCCAACAATTGGGTTGGGTTCTTCTTTCGGACACGGGCTTCAGTGCCCTGATCACTGGTTTGATGTTTCTCAGCCGGTTGAAATACAGCCGGCAGAGGAAGTAGGCTCCTTCGGTTCCGTGGACGCCGCTCCTGTTCACAGGCGCGGCGTCCACGCGGTAGTTCCACCTTTAGGGTGGTTTTTATATTCTTACTAAATTCCACCAGGCTTCAATATATTCGGCTCGACGGTTTTGATATTTGAGATAATAGGCATGCTCCCAAACATCGAGATTGAGGATGGGTTTATGATTCAGAGTCAAAGGCGAATCTTGATTGGGTAGAGAATAAAGACCCAGTTTTTGGTTTTCATTTCGCACCAACCAGATCCAGCCACTGCCGAAATGAGAAAGAGCTAGATTAGTAAATTGTTGGCGAAAATCGGCAAATGAGCCAAAGGTTTTTTCAATTTCTGCTTTGAGATTTTGATCAATTGGTTTGTGGGGGTTGAGAAATGTCCAGAATAGATTATGGTTGAGGAAGCCGCCACCAAAGTTTTTTATTTTTGTTCGGTCGTTTTCATTTACTGGCAGTATGGCCAAATCTTGTAAGATTTCCTCGGCGGTTTTATTTGTTATTTCCGGGTAGGAAGCGAGGACTTTGTTAAAGTTATCACAATATGCCTGGTGATGTTTATGGTAATGGAGATTGGTAGTTTCTTGGTCAAAGTGAGGTTCCAAATCACTAGGAGAAAAGGGCAGGGGAGGTAAGGTGAAATTCATATGATTTAAATTATTGTTATTTCATACTAGTATGGTATAATATGAAAGATTCTTGGTCAATGGGGGATAACTGAGATTAATTGACGAGTAGGGGACAAAAGCCTATAATTTCTTATATAAATTATCAAACAATCATATGTCTGAAACAATAAGAACTAAAATTTTTTTAGATAGCGGCGATCCTAAAGAAACAGCCGACATTTTGGGTCATTTTGGTACCCTGGATGGTCAGACCACCAATCCATCGCTTTTTGCCAAGAATCCGCAGGTGCAAGCGCGATTGGCCACCGGAAAAAAATATGATGCGACCGAAGTTTTAGTTGCTTACAAACAAGTGGTGAGTGAGATTTCCCGTTTATTACCACAGGGATCAGTATCCGTGGAAGTCTATGCTGACGCTCAGACTCCGGCGGAACAGATTTTAAACCAGGCCCGGGAAATGAATACTTGGATTCCTAATGCTCATATCAAAATTCCCGTGACTCGCTTTGGTTTGGAAGCTGCAGAAATACTGATCAAAGAGGGGATACGACTCAATTTGACTTTGGTTTTTTCTCAGGAGCAGGCCGCGGCGGTTTATGCAGCGACTCGGGGCGCCAAGCCTGGTCAGGTTTTTCTTTCTCCCTTTATCGGACGACTGGATGATATTGGTTTAGACGGGATGTCATTGATTGCTAATATTTTACGATTGTATTCGTCCGGAGATGGCCACGTACAAGTCTTGGCCGCTTCGGTCCGTACTTATGAGCATTTTCTTCAGACTTTGAAATTAAACTGTGATCTAGTGACTGTTCCGGGAAAGATTTTATTAACTTGGTTGGAACAAGGAAAAAATATGCCATCCGCTGACTGGGTTTATTCGCCGGCTGGCTTTAAGGTCATTCCTTGGGAAGAGATTACTTTGACTAAGTCTTGGCCAGAATATAATTTTAATCACGAATTGACTGACAAGGGGCTGGAAAAATTTGCCGCGGATTGGAATAATCTGGTAAAGGTTTAAGATTATGCGCCGGTTTTGTTTTTTTCTTATCTTATTTTTTCTATCTTTCAACCTTTTATTCCGGGGAAATTTAGCACAGGCAACGGACAAGGTGTCTTTTGTGTTGTTTCATTTGGAGTCCTGTCCTCATTGTCAAGACGAAATTGAGTTTATTGAAGATTATTTAAAACCGAAATATTCGTCTCAAGTTGATTTTCAGTTATACGAGGTGAGTAGTAAGAAAAATCAGGAATTGTATTCTCAATACGGTTATTTTTATAAAGCGGAAATCGGTGGTGTGCCCATTACTTTTATTGATGGTACTGTAATTTCTGGGTATCGGGATGAAGCGGAGACTGGGGCGCAGCTGGAGAAAGTGATCAAAGAAAAAATTGCCGCTAGATTTGGATCAGTAGTTGATCCTGGGGTCGCTCCAGAGCCGCCCGCAGATTTAGTTCAGGTTCCGATTCTTGGGCAAATTTCAGCTCGTAGTTTTTCTTTGCCGTTATTAACCGTGGTGGTGGGGGTTTTAGATGGTTTTAATCCCTGCGCCATGTGGGCACTCGTTTTTTTAATCTCCATCCTCTTGGGCATGGAAAACAAAAAACGGATGTGGTTATTGGGTTCTTTATTTATTTTAGCGTCTGGATTGGTCTATTTCTTTTTCCTAACGGCTTGGCTGAAATTCATCATGTTCATTGGTTTAATTTTTTGGGTCCGTTTGGGTATTGGGCTGGTGGCTGTTGGTTTTGGTTTAAAGAACTTGTCCGACTATTGGCAAAATCGGAAAGCGGCTGGTGTCGTTTGTACGGTTTCTAATCAAACTGTCACCCAAAAGACTTTTGCCAGGATTAAAGAAATTGTCTGGCGCCGGAGTCTGGTGTGGTCAGCCTTGGGTATTATTATCTTGGGTTTTTCCGTAAATTTAGTAGAAATCGCCTGTTCAGCTGGGTTTCCGGCGATCTATACCCAAGTCTTAGCTTTGAATGATTTGGCTAATTGGCAACGCTACCTCTATTTATCAGGCTATGTTTTTTTCTACATGCTTGATGATTTGATTGTGTTTATCGTGGCTATGCTGACTCTGCAATCTAAAGTTGTTGGGGGGAGATATGCTAAGTATTCTAATCTGATTGGGGGTCTGGTGATTTTTGTCTTAGGATTATTGTTATTATTCCGACCGGAGTGGTTGTCTTTTCGTTGATAAAAAATTACTATGTCCATCAGCGCCCCGGCGATAAAAGAAAAATCAGGAAAGGTGCGCTGCCAAGCGTGCGCACATCAGTGTTTGATTAGTCCGGGGCAAACCGGTATTTGTGGCGTACGGCAAAATCAAGCTGGAGAATTGATTCTTTTGGTTTATGGCCGGCCAGTCGCTTTACACATTGATCCGATAGAGAAAAAACCCCTTGCTCATTTTTTGCCGGGCACCCAGATTCTTTCTTTGGGGACCTTTGGTTGTAATTTTCGGTGTTCTTTTTGTCAGAATTGGGAGATTTCTCAAAGAAAACAGGAATTAGAAAAAGAAGTGGCCGGGTTATCAGAATGGACGCCAGAAAAAATTGTGGCTTTGGCCAGAGCCAAGAACCTGCCCGCTATCGCCTATACTTACAATGAACCGACGATTTTTATTGAATACGCTCATGACATTATGGTTCTGGCCCAGGAAGCGGGATTGAAAAATGTTTTTGTCACTAATGGTTATGCTACTCGCCGAGCCTGGGACTATGTCCGGCCGTATTTAGACGCAGCGAATATCGACCTAAAGTCTTTCCGCGATGATTTTTACATCCAATTTTGTGGTGCACATTTGGCCCCGGTCCTAGATTCCATCACCTATCTCCATCAGCAGGGAGTTTGGTTGGAGATAACGACCATGCTCATTCCCGGACAAAATGATTCAGACCAGGAACTGGAGGCTATGGCCAATTTTTTAGTCAGCCTCAATCCGGGTATTCCTTGGCATTTGTCGCGATTTTTTCCACGGTATAAAATGGAAGAGGGGAAAGAAACACCGCTGGCGACTCTCCAACGAGCCGAAGCGATCGGCCGTCGGTCCGGTTTAAAACATATTCATTTAGGAAATATATGATTGCGGCTGACAAAAAATATTTATTATCCCTAGCTCGGAAAACTTTACAGGCTTATTTTTCTCAGAAAAAACTGTCAGTGTCCGCGCCACCAGCGGGTTCCCCTTTGTCTGCCCCTCGCGGCTGTTTTGTCACTTTGCAGACTCGGTCTGGTCAGTTATGTGGTTGCGTGGGCAATATTGAGCCCAGCGGCCCTCTGTATCTAGCCGTACAAGACAATTCTTTGGCCGCGGCGCTGGCTGATGATCGGTTTTTACCTTTGACTGAGACTGAATTAGCAGAGATCAAAATTGAAATTTCGGTTTTGACCGAGCCACGTTTTCTCTCTTTTTCTTCTCCAGATGATTTACTGAACCAATTGCGTTCTGGCCGACCAGGAGTGATTTTGTCCCAGGGACGCCAGTCTGCTACCTATCTTCCTCAAGTCTGGGAAGTTTTGCCTGAGCCAGAAGTTTTCCTTTCTTCGTTGAGCGAAAAGGCCGGACTAAAGCCAATGGCTTGGCATGAACCAGACACTCGGATTGCGGTCTATGAAGCGGAACATTTTGTTGAGGCCTGATTTTTTTGTGCGAAATGTGCTATAATATGGATAATTGGTGAAAACATTATGCCCATGGAACAATTGATGGTGAGAGACGCAGTACCAAAAACGCCAGAGGATGTGTGTTTTTTTGCTCAAACTAATTACCGCAATCAATTGCGTAAATTCGGTATCAGGCTTGACGATCGACGCAAGCACATGTATTTGATTGGAAAAACTGGCATGGGCAAGACGACGATGATGGAAAACATGATTCTGCATGACATCTATGCTGGTCATGGGGTTGGTTTGGTGGATCCGCATGGCGATTTTGCGGAAAAGATCATCAACTATATTCCTTCTAAGCGGATCAACGATGTCGTGTATTTCAACCCGGCCGACGTGCAATATCCGATTGGCTTTAATATCTTGGAAGTGAGGAATGAAGGACAGAAGCATTTGGTGGCCGCCGGTCTGATGGGCACTTTCAAGAAGATTTGGCCCGATGTGTGGAGTTCGCGCATGGAATACATTTTGAACAATACTCTCTTGGCCTTGTTAGACTATCCCGGTTCCACTCTCTTAGGCATTAATCGATTGCTGGCTGACAAAGTTTATCGTCGGAAAGTGGTACGCAATTTAACTGATCCGGTGGTCAAGGCTTTTTGGCAAACAGAATTTGCCAATTATCCTGAACGCTACATGACCGAAGCCGTGGCCCCTATCCAAAATAAAATCGGTCAATTTTTGTCTGCCTCAGTTATTCGCAATATGGTGGCGCAAGTAAAATCCACGATCAATATCCGCGAGGTTATGGACAAGAATAAAATTTTCATCATGAACTTGTCCAAAGGGCGGATCGGGGAGGATAACAGCCGGTTGTTGGGCGGCATGTTGATTACTGGTTTGCAAATTGCGGCGATGGAGCGGGTGGATATTCCTGAAAATGAACGAGAAGATTTTTTTCTTTATGTGGACGAATTTCAGAATTTTGCGAATCCCAGTTTTGCCAACATTCTATCGGAAGCGCGGAAATATCGTTTGGCTTTAATCATGGCTCATCAGTATGTGACTCAATTAGATGAAACAGTGGCGGATGCAGTTTTTGGTAACGTCGGAACGATTGCCTGCTTTCGGGTAGGTGGAGCAGATGCCGAAGCTTTAGAAAAAGAATTTGCCCCTACCTTTACTCCAGAAGACATTGTCAACCTCCCCAAACATCATATTTTTCTTAAGCTGATGATAGACGGTGTGGCTTCTTTGCCTTTTTCGGCCTTGACTATGCCGCCGATTGCCCGCGCTACTGATTCTGCTGAAAAAGTCATCCGGGTCTCTCGGGAACGTTATGCCAAGAGTCGGGATGTTATTGAAGACAAAATTTTGCGTTGGAGTGGCATGGGGGAAACTAGCGAAGAAGATGATGATGAAGAAGAAGATGGCGGTGAGAGGAAACCTGCTCCAATTAAGGTGGAGCCAGAAAAGACTATTTCTTTGAGTAGTTTGACTCCGCGAAGTGAAGTGGTCAAAAAGAGTAATCCACCCCAAGCCAAGATTCAGCCCTCGCCTGTGGTGAAAAAGAATAATCAACCTCATTTTTCCGGAGACAAACCCGCGATGAAAACAGTTTCCCGGCCACCGAGCGGACCACAGATTTTTAAAAAAGAGGAAGTGGTAAAGTTTAATCAAAAAAAGAAGGAAGATAAAGACGATGATGATTCTTTTGTCAGTCGTTTGGAAAACGGCTAGTCCAGCCGTTTTTTGTTTGACAAAAGTGGCTTATTTTGGATAAGATTGGGATATATGAAGTGGCGGATAAACTTTTCAATTATCAATTCTAATTACAATTTGGTCGGTTACGCCCCATCTGCTTTTATTGCCAATGTTCCCTGCAAAAATGGTCAACAGATTTTTCGCGAATGGTACATTGAACATGAAAATGGACGGACCACCAGTTATGTTCCGGTGGAGGTAATTGACGCAGTGACGGATTGGATCTTGGAGAAAATAATCAAAGAGCCGGCCTGGGTAGATGATCTGCATCAGACAACGGAACAGTTGAACCGAGACTATTTTACTTTTGCTCATAGTTTAGTTAATAAGAACTGGGCCGCACTATCAGCGGAAGAAATTTTAGCTGATTATAATGAGCTACGGCGATTGCAGATAACCAGTCATACGCGTTCCATTGCTACCACTTGGTTTGTGGATAGTAACGGCGAACCTTTTTCTAATTATCTCCGGGCCCGGTTGGTCACCTGGTTGGAAAAGAAAGGTATTACTGATAAGGCTCGGGCGGTGAAGTATTTCATCATTTTAACCACGCCAACTCGGTTGAATTTTGCCCAGGAAGAAGAGAAAGAATTTTTACAGCTGTTGGCTAAAGTGCAGGAGGATGTCTTAGTTAGAGATTTTTTTCAAAAGAAAGGGATTGGTGATCCGACTTCTTTACCAGAGGAAATTATGACGGCGGTTAGAAATCATTTTCAGAAGTGGCGTTGGATTCCTTATGGTTACATTGGTCCGGCTTATGAATTGGGACATTATCTGAAGGAATTACACCAATCGAGTCGGAGCGGAATCAAGGCTCAGGAATTGTTGGCTCGGCAAGCGGAACAAGAGGAAAATATTCACCGAGAACTGTCTGAAGCGTTGGCCCAATTGACCTTGCCAACTGATTTGGAGATCTTGTTCCGTCAAGCGCGGGAGATCATCTGGTTGAAAGATTACCGTAAGTATTGTATTTTTCACGGTCATTGGGTTTTAGATATGATTACCAAAGAGATCGCCCGACGATTAGCAATTAGTCACAAACAGGCCAATTATTTTTTAACTGAAGAAGTTGGCCCGGCTCTCCTTCAAGGAAGATTTGATATTGATCAACTAAACAGTCGCGCTCGTTATAGCGTAATCTGGGCGGATGCGGAAACACAAAAAATATACTATGCGCAAGAAGCCAGAGAACAATTGAAGAAACTGGATATGGAAATCTTACCGGCCCAGGAAGAGGGCGTTTTTAAAGGTACTTGTGCCTATCCTGGCCAGGTGAGCGGCGTGGTAAAAATTGTGAATGAAGTGGCGGAGATGGAAAAACTACAGCCAGGAGAGATTATGTTAGCCTTAACCACTTATCCCGCCCTATTACCGGCAATGAGACGGGCGGCGGCCATTGTCACTGAAGACGGAGGGATTACTTGCCATGCCGCCATTGTCGCCCGGGAAATGCGCTTGCCTTGTGTGGTCGGAGCACGGTTGGTGACTAAGAAATTGCAAGACGGCGACCGAGTGAGCGTAGACGCGACCGAAGGGATAATCAAGCAGATTACTTAAGGTATGATTCCCGAAGAACAATTACAAGCTATCTGGTTTCCCTTGGAAAAACTCCATGATTACCCACCACCGGCTTTAGAGCCGCCACTTTTGGCTATGGCTAGAGAGATGTCAGATTGGGGGATGGAGAATGTCAAATACAGCTTGAATGAATATAACCAGGGTTTGACCACCATGTATTATCTCGTAGATGAACGCCGGCAAGCAGCTGAGCAATGTTTGCAAGTGATCCTAGCGGGACCGGAACAGCTGGATGAGATTCATGGTGATTCTAACGAAACTGCGGCTCGGTTAAAGTTAGTGGCCGAGGAAATCCTGGCTGCGGATTTGACAATCTGTTCGGATAAGGAATTAGGAGACAAGTATCAACGATTATGGAAAGAACAGACTCATTTGCATCTGATCCGCGGTATTGCTTGGCTTTTGGAAACCCAATATGAACTTTTCAGCAACTATCTTGTTTCTTTTTTGCACGGACATTTGCAGAAAAAAGGTCTGGCTGACGATCCGGTCTTGGTTTTTGCCACCCTGACCAACCCGGTCACTCCCACTTTAGCAACAGAAGAACGCCAAGATTTGTTACGTCTGGCGCAGAGGGTAAAAATTGGGGAGATAGCTAACCGCGAAGACGAGCCGGCTATTTTGGACCAGGCAAAAAAATATTCATTCATCAATTTTGGAGCCGCAGGGCCGGTTTTGACCTCGGCCGATGTTTGCCAACAGATTGCTGATTTGTTGACTCATGTCCAAGATTTGACTAAAGAATTGAGTCAAGTACTGCCCGCGTTCACTAAGAATGCCCAAGAACAGGAAACTTTGTTAACGCGTCTGTCCATAGATGAAAAACATCAACACTTGTTGCGTCTGGCCCGAGACATTGTTTGGCAAAAGGCCTGGAGCAAGGAGCATCAATTTTTGGGCTGGCAAGCTTTGGATAAACTGCTGCGAGAATTGGGCCGGCGTCATTTTCTGTCCAGTCAGCAGACCCGGTATCTATTGCCACAGGAAATATTGAATTTTTGCGAGGGAATAGAGGTTGATCCGGAAGAATTGAATCAGCGTTATCTTTATAGTTTTTTAATCATTGAACCTGCTGGTTCGTATTTTGTGACCGGCCAGGCCGCTCGTGATCTTAAAGCCAAAATGCGTTTTTCGGCTGAAGAAACCCAGACGATTGTTGATGGCATTTTGATCGGTCGGGTAGCAGTAGCTGGTCAAGCCAAAGGCCGGGTCAAAATTGTAAATACGGTGAAAGAAATGGACAAGATGGAGACAGGGGACATTTTAGTCTCGGAAATGACCATCCCGGAAATTGTGCCAGCGATGAAAAAAGCGGCGGCCATTGTGACTGATATGGGTGGCATCACCTGCCATGCCGCTATTGTGTCTCGGGAATTACATAAACCCTGTGTCATTGGTACCAAAATTGCCACCCAAGTATTGAAAGACGGTGATTGGGTGGAAGTAGACGCAGCCAAGGGAGAGGTCCGGTTAATCCCTTCGGTATGAGTAAATTTGAAGTCATTGCCAAAGATTTTAATTCCCCTTTTTTCCGCAATTATATCTGGACCGCTTGCTGGGACAAGTTTGCTGAACTTTGGGATGTTCCGCGTCTTCTTCTTTTTACAGTAGCGGAAAAGGAATCGTTGAAATATGTTGGCGATCTTCAGTCTTGGACTGTGGTGCATCAGATTTTTCGGGAACGAGTTTCGCAGGATCCGCAGTACCTGGATGGAATTGTCACCCAGACTATGGCCTTTGGTGAAAAATTCAATCGTTGGTCAGAAAAGTATTTAGTTCGTCCGGATTTGCGCCATTTGTCCGGCGAAGAATTAACGGCTCGGTATCAGGAGTTCGCAGAAAAACAAGCTACCTTGTATGCCTATGGTGTGGTTATGCCCACTATGGATTTTTTGAGTTTTTCTTTCGTCGAGGAAGGATTAAAGAAATATCAAGGGCAACCGTTTACAGAAAGGGAGTTTGCGGATTTTTTCCGCGTTTTTACTTACCCTTGTCGACCTTCGTTTGCCGAAGAACAAGAAACTGATCTTCTCCGGTTGCTGGCTAAATATGAGAATGATGGAAAGTGGCGGACAATGGTGTTGGAAAAAACAGCTCAAGAGATAAAGGAATCCTTTCCCACTTTTTGGAAGCGATTAGAAAAACATACAGAGAAATATGACTGGGTGTATTTTGTCTATCGCGGGCCCAAGTATAAAGCTGAGGATTTTTTGGGATTTTTGCGGGAATATATCCGTCAAGGCACAAAGGCCAAAGAAAAACTTGAGGCCAACCGCCAAGAAAGGCGAGATATCGAAAAAAAACAGAGACAATATCTTAAACAATTACATCCTACAGCTGCGGAAAAAGCTTTTTTGCGTTTTGCTGGTCGTTTAGTTTGGTCCAAACCGCGACGCAAAGATTTGCAGAGTCGTTCTTATAGTCATTTGGAGAATTTGCACAAAGAACTGGCCCGGCGTCTTTGTTTGACTCTGAACCAAGTGCGTTCTCTTCCTTTGGATCAAGTGGGACCGGCTTTGCGTACCGGTCAGGTGGATACTGATTACCTGAATGCTATCTATGACTTTCATGTCTGTTTACCTGAAAAAGAGGGGATAAGGATTTTGGCCGGTGCCGCGGGGCGGGAATATTTTCAAAAAGAAATTACTGCTGAACAAGGGAACAGAAACACTGTCCGGATTTTGTCTGGTAATTGTGCGCAAGTCGGGACCGTGAAAGGTCGAGTAAGGATTATCAATCGGCCGGAAGAAATGGAAAAAATGCAAGACGGTGATGTTTTGGTTTCTGTAGCCACAACTCCGAGTTTGGTACCAGCGATTCGGCGGGCTGGGGCGATTGTAACTGATGAAGGTGGTTTGACTTGTCATGCCTCCATTGTTAGTCGCGAGTTTAAGATTCCTTGCGTTGTCGGGACAAAGATCGCTACGCAGGTTTTACAAGATGGGCAGATGGTCAAGGTAGATGCGGATAAAGGAATAGTAGAGGTGGTGGAATAGTATGAAAAAATATTTCTTTTTCAATACTGAACCCAATACCAACATTCTCGGCTTGGATCCAATCATCCGCGCTTTTTGGTCAAAAGAGATGTTAAATTTTACTGGTGGCCGTTTATCTGTTTTTGTTTATGAATTGGATCAAGGAACTTTTCAAGCCGGTTGTTTAAAAAAAGAATGGCTGGATTTTTCTGATCAGCTTTTTCAACGTTTTCTGGACGACCATTCTTTTCCTACCGCGATTGTTGAGTCTCTGACTGCCAATGGCGAAAAATTGTTCAGCTATTGCCAGGATATTCGTCATCGTCAGGACACAGGCATGTCTTTGACTGAACAGAAGAAAGCGATTTTAAAGATCTTTGATTTGTTTACCGCTATTTGTGTCCCGGGATTGGTTGCCCCAATCATTGAGTTCGGGTCAGGTGGCATGACCAAAAAGATTTACGAAATCATCGCGGCTAAGGATTTGTCAAACTCGGGTCTGAGCGCTCCTGAAGCTTTGGCGATTTTGGCTACTTCCCCTAAAAAAATCTGGACAGACGAAGCTAGGGAGGCGTTGTTAGAGCTGGCAGTAGCGCAGGCCGCTAAATATCCAGACATCCCGACTGATATTCTTTCCACCTATGTAGAAAAATGGGGTTGGGTCTATTATGGTTACTGCGGTCCAGAATACACCGTAGCTTCCGTACGCCAGGAATTGGCGAGTTTGATTACTGATTCAACGGATATTGCGGACAAATTGTTTACTTTGCGGCAAGAAAAAGCAGAATTGGTTCGTCGTCAGGCTAAATTACAGGAAGAACTGCATTTTACAGAAGAAGAGAAATATATTTTGGCTGCGGCTCAGGATTTTGCTTACACTAAAGCTTACCGAGCAAATCTCATGGCTTTAGCAGATCATACGGTAAACAAGTTGCTTTGGCCAATTGCCCAGCAGGGCGGGTATTCAATAAAACAACTGGGGATGTGTACAGTGAGAGAAATGAAGAAGCACTTGCAGGTCAATGAACCATTACCGTCGGTTGATGTTCTGAATCAGCGTTTGCGATATTGTCTTTTCTTGTCAGAAGAAAAAGGGGAATCGGTTTTGATTGGGGCCGAGGCGAAAAAATGGGTGGAGGACAATATCGAACAGGAAAAAGTGCCTGAGGGTCTGCAGGAATTAGGTGGTATGGTGGCTTGTGCCGGAGGAATAAAAAAAGTAGGAGGACGGGCCAGGATTGTTTTGACCGCCGCTGATGTAGAGAAAGTGAGAGAAGGGGAAATTCTCTTGTCCACAACCACTATTCCTGATTTTGTTCCGGCCATGCGCCGGGCAGTGGCAGTAGTTACCGAGACTGGCGGCCTGACTTGCCATGCGGCCATTGTCAGTCGGGAGATGAATAAACCCTGTTTGATTGGCGTCAAACATTTGTTGAAGATTTTTAAAGATGGGGATCAAGTAGAAGTGGATATCAGACAAGGAACAATCAGAAAAATAACTTAAAAGTATGAACCAAAAATTATCTCATTCTGATTATTTCATCTTAGAAAAGATTCCCAAAGCGCCAATTTTCATTTTTTCTTTAGCCGATGCGGCTTTTGTCAATTCAGTCTTTCGTCGTATCTATCATTTACATCAGGTGCCGGGTAATCATTTGAATATTTATGAAGATGGTAATTTTTCCTTTTGCCAGCAGTTGCCAGCTCTGCGCGCTTGTGCAGATGAGATTTTTGAGAAGATTTTGGCCAAGCCCGAATATGGTTTGGAAATGGATCGGCGGATTGTCAAGAATGCCACTCTGTTCATTCGTTATAACCAGAAAATTGATCGTTTGAATTTGGCTAAGTTGAGTAACCAGCGATTAGCAGCGATTTGTCAACAATGGTTTTTTCGTTATTTTCATGATTCTTGGACAGCGGGTTGGCCGGCAGTTTTGGTGGATTTTGAACGCAATTTGTTTTCTAACCATTTGTTGGATTATCTCAAACAGAAGATCACCAAAAGCAAAAAAGATCTTTCAGTTGGCAATGTCTTCGCGCTCTTAACCACACCGGCGGCTCAAACTTATGCTCAGCAAGAAAATGTTTCTTTGTTGAAGTTATTACAAATAGTCCAGAAAGATAAAGAATTGGCGGATTTTTTGATCTGCGGCAACACCCAATATATTATGAAGCAATGGCCAAAGATCGACAGCCGAAGTTATCGCCAATTTATTTCCCATGTCACAAATTTTTGCTGGTTACCTTTTATGTATACCGGCCCGGGTTGGGGCCCGGATTATTTTATCTCCTCTTTGGCCAGTTTGATCCGCCAGCAGACAAATCCTCGGGCCGAATTGGCCAAATTGGAGGAGCGGGGCAAAAAAATTATCCGCGAGCAGAAACAACAATTTCAGATTTTACGCATTCATGGAAAATATGAAAAATTGTTTCGTTTGGCCCGAGCCTTTGTATTTTCCAAGTCATATCGTAAGGATGCCATGTATTATGGCTGTTATGTGTTGGACAAAGTTTTTAGAGAAATTTCCCGTCGCACCTATTTAAGTCTGGCCCAAGTCCGGAGAATCTATCCCTGGGAAATGGAAGCGGTGTTGTTGGGTCGGCCAGAGGCAGTGGCCGGAGATACTTTGAATCAACGTCAGTTTGCCATCCAGTATTCCACAGATCAGGGTCGCGTCTGTTGTGAAGGACGAAAGGCTAAGGATTTTTATCAACAATTTTCTTTTGTGGAAGTAAAAAATGAATTGCCTCAGGAGATATTGGGTGATTGTGCTTGCGTGGGTAAAGTGCGGGGGGTGGTGCGAGTGATAAATGACCCAGGGGAAATGAAAAAAATGCAGCCCAACGATATTTTAGTTTCCTATGCTACCAGTCCCGATATCATGTCGGCGATCCGCCAGGCCAGCGCTATTGTGACTGATTTAGGCGGCATTATCTGCCACGCTGCCATTGTTTCTCGGGAATTAAATATTCCTTGCGTGGTAGGAACGAAAATTGCCACCCAAGTTTTGCAAGATGGCGATTTAGTGGAAGTGGATGCTAGCCACGGGATTGTCAGATTGTTGGGGAAATAAAAATATTCAATCTGAGTATGCCAAAAAAATCTTCCCCTAAGGTCAAACTCATTTTGTTTGATGCCGCAGGTATGAGCTGGTCTGGAGGGTACCCCACCACCTGTCGATATTTAGCCAAAAAGTACCGCTGGCCGTATGAACAGGTGTTAGAGGTAATGCAGAATAAATGGTTTTTGTCTGCTTGCACCGGCCAGATGACCAGTATTCAGGCTATGGCCGGTGGAGCCAAGGAATTAGGCATTCCTTTGAGCGGGGAACAAGTGGAGAGAATGCATTTGCGTTTGCATAAAGTCAATCGACCAGTTTTGAAATATGCCAATGAGTTGCGGAAGCAGGGTTACAAAGTTGTGCTGTTGAGCAATAATTTTTCTAAATATATTGCCCAGTTCAAAAAACAATTTCAATTAGAAAAATACTTTGATGCGGTTATCAATTCCCAGGACTTGGGATTTAAAAAGCAGGATCCACGAATGTTTCAGTATGTGCTAAAGAAGTACCGCGTTAGACCATCTGAAGTCATTTTCTTTGATGATTTGCTGCCCAATCATGCTGTGCCTCAACAGATGGGTTTTCATTGCCTTTTGTTTACCAGCTTGGAGTCAATGAAAAAGGATCTATCTAAATGGCTTTTTAAGCCTCAGCTTTATATCTTTGATTTACACGGTGTCCTTCTCAATGGCGATTACCACAACATCTCGCGGGAATTAGCCAAGAAATACCAAGTAAAGGCAGAGAAGATATATGATACAGTCTATGGGTATCACAAGTTGGCGGCAGTTAGAAAATTTGATCAAAATCAAGTGATTCCGCAAGCGTTGAATGACCTGCACATACCGGCCGATGCTGCTTTGATTAGAAAAAAACATATTTATTATACTTCGCGTCCCAAGAAAATGATCTTTGCTCTGGCGAAGAAATTGCGTGAAGAGGGGAATGTGGTCATCGGTCTTTCCAAAAATATTCCGTATCTTTTTCTAGCCAATGTTCAGCGTTCCCGCCTTCTTTCATATGTTGATGATGCGCTCAACAGTTATGATTTGAAGCTCCCTAAGGCTAGCCGAAAGACCATGTTGGTTATAATGAAGAAATATGGTTTTAAAAATCCTCAAGATATTATCTACATTGACGACCAGGCAGACAATTTGGTTGAACCAAAAAAGATGGGTGTGAAAACCATCCTCTATTCCAACTATCGCGAAATGCTGAAACATTTAGCGAGGATGAAATAACAAAAGAAAAATAAAACAATCCCAGTTAAGGGATTGTTTTTTGTCTTAAGCATTCTTTTTTCAAACAAGGCTTGAGACGAGGGCTAGGATCAGGATTGATCTTCGCCCAAAAGGTAGGAATGAAGAAGGTTCGGGGTGGGAGGTGGGAAGAGACTACTACGCCGAGAACTTCTCGTAGGGCAGGAACTCGAACGTTCCGTTGCCCTTGTCCTCTTCGTACCTGACGAGGATGCAGTCGCCCTCGCGCA
>Ga0208373_1003459_pt1 | contig 15488 bp, 15 predicted proteins | sample RifOxyC2_FD_184036 | JGI IMG/M metagenome (GOLD analysis project Ga0208373, IMG submission 184036) | Soil microbial communities from Rifle, Colorado - Rifle Oxygen_injection C2 (SPAdes) | ecosystem: Environmental > Terrestrial > Deep subsurface > Rock core/Sediment | place: Rifle, Colorado...
CGGAATTAATAAGAGCTTTTGTCATATTTTAGCTCAAGAATTTATAAAAATTTACGAAGATATTTATCCAGAATTAAAAAAGAATGAACAGAAAATTTTAACTGAAATGGAAAAAGAAGAAAAAAAGTTTTTACAAACTCTTGAACATGGAGAAAAAGAATTTGCAAAAATAGCAACAACATTAAAAGAACATAATCAAAATATAATTTCCGGCAGGCTAGCTTTCAGACTTTACGATACTTACGGCTTCCCTTTTGAAATCACCAAAGAATTGGCAAAAGAAAATGATTTAGAAATAGATGAAAAAGGCTTTAAAGAAGCGTTTGATAAACATAAAGAATTATCAAAACAAGGCGCGGAACAAAAATTCTCTGGCGGACTGGCTGATAATAGCAAAGAAGTAACAAAATTACATACCGCTACCCACCTTCTTCATCAAGCACTCCGAAGTGTACTCGGAAATCACGTCGAACAAAAAGGCAGTAATATAACAGCAGAAAGACTGCGATTTGATTTTTCGCAGACAGAAAAAATGACTGAAGAGCAAATCAAGGAAGTAGAAAAAATTGTTAATGAACAAATTCAAAAATCTCTGCCAATAACTTTTGAAATGATAAGTGTTGATACAGCCAAAAAAGCTGGAGCCATCGGACTTTTTGAAGATAAATATGCGCAACTAGGAAATAAAATTAAAGTTTATAAAATCGGCGATTTTTCAATGGAAATCTGTGGCGGACCTCATATTGCAAACACAAATGAACTTAAAAACTTTAAAATAATAAAAGAAGAATCAAGTTCTGCAGGGGTTCGCAGGATAAAAGCAGTTGTTGGGAAATAAAAATCGTTTTTTTCCAAATAAAAATTTTTGACTCAATAAAATTAGATGGTATAATTATGAATGTTATTATTAAAAACGCAAACAAGCAAAACATGCCTAGCGACAAAAGACAAATTAAACATGATATGCTCAATGATTTATCCGTTTTGAAAGCAAATATTGATTTACTTAGCACCGAAAAACCGACCCCCGAAATGATTGACGATATGGTAAACGCTATCGAAGAATTAGAAAGGAAAATCCCAATGATTTTAGGAGTCTAAAAATGGAGTCTAAAGACTTAAATTTAAATATTTACTTTAGGGTCTTTAAAAGTTATTGTTTTACGATACTTTATTCTTTAGCGTTTTCTTATTTTTCTTATTTTTCTGCTCTTCCAAAAGCCTAAACCCTCTACCATGAACAGTTTGGATGAAATTAATTTCTTTTCCTCTTTCGATTTTTCTACGGATATAACACAAATGAGCTCGAATAGTACTTGGATTTACTGATAATTCATAATCGCCCCAGACTTCTCTAACAACATCTTCAGGACTGACAACGTCCGGACTATGTGAAGCTAAGCAAGCAAGAATTCTAAAATCCATATTATCTAACTCAATTTCTTCATTTCTTACATATATTTTAAAATTATTCAAATCTATCTTCAAACTGCCAATTTCAATTATATTTAATTTTCTACCAGCTTTATTGCGAAGAAGGTTTTTAATCCTAGCGATCAGCTCTTTTCCGTTCCAAAGAGATTTTCTCATATAATCATCAGCGCCGGAATTAATCATTTTCGCGGCATCTTCAGGACTAGTCCTAGCCGTTAAAACTAAAATTGGAGTTTTAATACCTTCTTGTCTTAATTTTTCCAAAACTTCTTGTCCATCCATATTAGGTAAAGACCAATCAAGTAAAATCGCGCTATAATCGTTTTCTAAAGCTTTTTGATAACCCTCTTCGCCGGTACGACAAAAATCAGAGACGAATTTTTCTTTTTTAAGCAATAATTGAAGCACTCGCGCCAAACGCAAATCATCTTCGACAATAAGAATGCTATACATAAAAAAAATTAAAGCCTTTAAATAATTCTTCGAAAATTTTAAATTTAAAATTACGAACGGACAGGCAAATCACCATTACCTCATTTATTATTCTCCATCAGCTCTCCTTCCATCAACCATTCCTTAACTTCTTTTATTTTAACATAAGCAAATTTTCCAATCAAGTTCGTTCTTAACTTAAGACGAATAATCTTGTTATGAGCATTGTGAGCATAATAGAAACCATCAGCCTTTTTTTCATCTATCAACACCTCTTCTTCCTTATTTAAAAATTTTTTCATGCTTTCAAAACAATATTTTTTAATTAAATTATTTAATTTCCGCCATCTTTTCGCTTTTTCTTCCCGCAAAACATCATCTTTTAATTGTTTTTCCGAAAAAGTTCCTATTCGTGGCGAATAACGGGCAGGATAACACATATCCCATTTAATTTTTTTATAAAGCGAACAAGTTTTTTCAAACATTTCCTCAGTCTCTCCGCAAAAGCCAACAATTATATCAGTGGTTATTGATATATTAGGAATTTTTTTACGAAATTTAGCTACTAATTTAATATATTCTGCGACTGAATATTTACGGTTCATCGCTTTTAACATCTCGTCAGACCCAGCTTGAATCGGCATATGCGCGTGCGGACAAACAGTCTCCAATTCAGACATGGCAGTAATTAATTCATCTGAAAAATCTTTTGGATAAGGCGAAGCAAATCTCAACCATTTCAGACCTTTTGCTTGCAAAGCATTTATTTTTTTCAAAAGCGCAACGAATGGAAAATCTCCATATTTTTCAAAATTTTTGCTGATTTTATCAGCACGACTAATTCCATAAGTATTTACCGTCTGACCAAGTAAAGTAATTTCTTTTACACCTTCTGAAACTAACTGTTCGCATTCTTTAATAATTTCTTCAAAATTTCGACTTTTTTCCCGACCTCGCGAATAAGGAACAATACAATAAGTACAAAATTTATCACAACCTGTTTGAATCGGAACATAAGCTTTAAAATTTTCTGTATATTTAGGATATATTTTGAAATAATTTTCAAGCGTTCCTTCATCTGCCATAATATTTAGATCTAAATCAGGCACAATTTCGAAAAGCAGTTTATCAATCACGCCTAGATCTTCAATCCGAAACACAAAATCAAGCTTATTATAAAGCTTCAAAAGCTTATCTCTTTTTTCCGAATTTTGAGTGCTGGATTTTCGAATCATGCAACCGGTAACAGCTAAAAGCAATTGCGGATTTTTCCTTTTCAAAGTCAAAGCGTTCCCAATCATCCCATGCACTTTATCTTCAGCTTTTTGCCGAACTGAACAAGTGTTAAAAATAATCAAATCAGCACTCGAAATTTCCTCAGTTTTCTCAAAACCCAAATGCTCTAAAATTGCGCAAATCCTTTCCGAATCGCTCAGATTCATTTGGCAACCAAACGTTTGAATAAAATATTTCATTAAATGTTTTGTTAAAAAATTCTCTCTTGCAAGTTTAACTTAAAGAAAATACCATATCTCAAGTTAATGTTAAATTTTTTTCTTTTTTCGAAAATTTGCGAAATAAAATTAATTTCCAATTCAATCGCATCACTATCATAACAATCAGCTTCTGCTTAATGTTTATAGCAATATCAACGCGCCTATTTTATTTACAAATAATTAAACATAATTATTATCTTCAAATTGCCGAAGAAAGCCATGCCGGAATTACTAAATTACCAGCAAAACGAGGAGAAATTTTACTCCAAGATCCGCATTCAGGCGCTGAATACAAATTAGCAACTACCACAACTTATGATTTGCTTTATGCTGATCCGGTAATTATATCAAAAGGAGGAAATGCTAATTTTATTGCTCAGACTATTGGTCCGCTAATTTTTAATCTTGAGAAAAGCCGCGAACAAGAAACAAAAAGGGTCAAAAAACTGGAATATTCAGCTCAAACCGATGAAGAAAAATTAAAAATACAAACAAAAACTGATGAAGAATTATTGAGTGATTATATTAAAGAAATCACAGAACAAATGGATGAATATATTCGATCGGAAATACTTTTATTAACGGCGATAGATCCTGAATTAGAAATGACAATAAAAAATTTAAAATTAGAAGGCATAAAAATTGATGATGAAAAGAATTTATACGCTTATCCAAAAGAAATTAATTCTCCAAGCAAAATCGCCAAACAACTTTATGAACTGATTAATTTTGATAAAGATTCTTTAACGAGAATATTAGAAGGAAAAAATCATTATAGCGTGCTTGCAAGGAAATTAAGCACCCAAAAATCAGAAGAAATTCAAAATGTAATCAAAGAAAACTCTGATAAATACAATGGTCTGAGAATAATAAAAGAACATTATCGATATTACCCTGAACAAGAATTGGCCGCGCAAGACTTAGGTTATGTTAATTCTGCTGGGATAGGTCAATATGGAATAGAGGGACGTTTCAATCATCTTCTTGTTGGCAAGGCCGGATTTATCGAATCGCAAAAAGATGCCGGTGGCGGAATCCTTACTGTCGGTGACAGTAAAGTGCAAATCGCGCAAGACGGAAGCGATATAACTTTAACTATCGACCGAGCGATTCAGCTTGAATTAGAGAAGCAATTGTCAAAAGCTGTAAAAGATTATCAAGCTGAAAGCGGGCAGGCAATTGTGATGAATCCAAAAACTGGTGAAATCCTAGCACTGGCCAACTATCCAACTTTTAATCCCAACACCTATGGTGAAGCCTTCAACTTAAAAGAAATTGAATTTTCACAATCAGAAATAGATAATCTCTCTATTATAGGCGAAGGAGAAGATCAAAAAATATATTTTTATAAACAAAGAAATCCTGATGTCCGTTTTGAAGTCTTTCAGGATCCGGAAATTCCAAATACTTATTATCGTTACGATAACCTTGTCGGTCCTGAGGTTTATAAAAACAAAGCGATATCTGATTTATATGAGCCAGGATCAACTTTCAAAGTAATTGTTATGTCATCCGCAATTGATGTCGCTGAAGTAGAGCCCTTTTCCACTCATAATTGCGCTGGTCCAATCAAAGTCCCAAAAGTAGCCAATCCTGTAAGTGAAAATGATTATTTTACAATAAAAACTTATAATAATAAATATCACGGAATTGAAACCATGACAGAAGTACTTCAAAATTCTTGCAATATTGGCATGTCCTATGTGGCGGAAAAACTGGGTGATAGTTTATTTTATAATTATATTAAAAAATTCGGTTATGGGCAAAAAACCGGAATAGAATTTGATAATGAAAACACTGGACAGGTCGAGCATTATCGATACTGGGACAAAAGCGAACTGCTTACAAAAGGTTTCGGACAAGGAATTTCTGTAACTTTGATGCAACATGTTACGGCAATTTCCGCACTTGCCAATCATGGCACTCTAATGCAACCATTTATAGTTAAAAAAATTGATTACAAAAATGGACGGATTGAACAATTCGAACCACAAATAATTAGTCAAGTTATTACCAAAGAAACCGCTGACAAAATAACAGCCATGATGATTAGTGTTATTGAAAATGGAGAAGGTAGAAGAGGTCAAGTTAATGGTCATTTCATCGCTGGCAAAACCGGCACTTCACAAACTTATAAAAATGGAAACGCTCTATTTGGACCAGGGACAACAATTGCTTCATTTGTAGCCTTCGCCCCGGTTGACAACCCTGAATTTGTCGTAATGATAAAATTAGACAGACCAATGGTTAGTGAATGGGGATCAAGTACTGCGGCAGTAGCGGCGGAGAAAGTTTTTGAATTTTTATTCAAATACTATAATGTCCCACCAGATAAAAAATCCTAACTTTTAAAATTTCTCTCAATGCCAAGCAAAAATCTCTTAATTTTGTTTATAATTGTTATTCTCGTTACTGCAATTATCACTTCTTTGCTAACTTATTTTATAGTATCAAAAAACTATCGTCCAAATACAAATCCGGATTTTGAAATTCCAAAAATGGAAGATATACTACTCCGCTTGTAAATTTTAAAATTAAGTAGTATATGCTCCGAAGCTTAATTATTTATTTTATAAGGTAAATAAACAATATTATAAAGCTTCGTAGCATTATACAATTTTAAATTATTAAAGCGTAGGAGTATATTACTTTTTCTTATTTTTTTTCTTCTCTTGTTTCTGCTTAGTATTTAATTTTGGCTTGTTACTTTTACTTCCTTTTGAATTGTCTCCTTTACCCATATTAATTTTTTTAGAAAATAAATATTACCATTCGTAGATTACTATAAAATTTTTAAAATAAATAGTGCTTAATTATTTTTTTAATTCCATAAAGAAAATTTACGAGTAAGTTCATCTAAATCACTTTTATCACCAAACATACAAATCCCATAATATTCTAAATCTATTTCTTTTATAGCTTTTGATTTAGCAACTTGTTCTTCCCATGTTCCAATAGTCATGGCATTTGTAAAAGAAGCAAATGGAATTTTTTTCTCAAGCAAAGCATTTCGAAGAGTTCTGATTTTATTTGAATTATCTGCTCTCAAAATTATATAAGGATATTTTGAGGCAAAATGAGCTCCACCATCAAAATCTTCATAATTAATTACCCCCACATCTTTATCTTTACAAACATTAGCAAGTCCAATGCTCATATGAGCAAGAGCATTCATTGCCTTACCAGTTTCTATTTTTTTATTAAGTACTGCAACGAGTTTGTGAGTTAACATAAATTTAAAATTTATAAAATTAATTTATTGTTTTATAAAAAATACTTGAAAGAGCTTTTTCTATTTCAACCCATTTATTCTCTCCAATATTTCCTATCTTTTTCATCAACCTTCCCTTATCAATTGTAAAAATTTGCGCAAAATCAGCGTAAGAATTTTCTTTAAGCCCATATTCTGATCCTATATTGACCATTTCTGGCATTTGAGTTTTTCCGGAGCTTGAAATAATAACGATAATTGTTGAATGAAGGTATTGATTAGCTATATTATTTTGAATTATTAAAGCTGGTCTTCTACCTCTTTGTTCAGCTCCAATCTTTGGAGTTGGATCGATCCACCAAATATCACCTTGTTTGACTTTTAAATCCATAATTTAATTTAAATTAAATCTTCTAAAGCGATTTCTTCTATTTCATGAAAAGCTTTTTTATCAACATTTTCTGCATATTTTTTGTAATTTTCAACCATTTTTGTAAGTACTAATTTTTTTTGTCTCTGCTCTAAATATTCTTTAATTAACTTATTAATAAAAAAGGATAAAGATTTTTCATTTTCTTGTTTAATTATATTATGAAGAAGCTGTAAATCTGCTTGTTCAAGACATATTGTGGTTCTAGCATACATAAACATAAAAAATTATGAAGTTTATTCATAACAATTTTATGATAATCTTTCATAAAAAGCAATAATAAAATTAATTATTTAAAACTTTGTGCTGATTTTTTGACAGAAAATTCTGTGGACTAATAATACTTTTACCTGTTTTTTCTTCCAGTGCTGTTCTTGCATTTTTGGCAATAGTGCCACCTTGTTTAGCTGGAATTTTATTTTCTTCAAGACCTTTTGCTTTTTGTGCTGTAGCAATTTTCCCTGTAGAGAGTTCTGCAAGAGCAGTGAAAATTAATTCTTCATCACTCATATGATCTCTCAAATTTTGAATTTTGAGACTTTTTAAATCTTTATGATCTTTAACAGTTAATCCAGTCCATTCTTCATGAATAATGTTAGTGAGAATAGCAAATTCTTGACCTTCTTTAACGTCATTATTATTCCAATAATCAGTGAGTTTGTTTCTCACTTCTTGTCCCATCATTCTTTGTTGTATCCATTTTTCGCTTCTACCTAATTTTTGCCAATATTCTCTTGAGCGATTCAAAGCTTTTTCAGGATCAGTCATTTCCTGCATCCTTTCATAACCAACTTTTGCAAGCCAGAGTTTGAATGGTTCGGCTTTTGGTGATGGAATTGATTGAATGACGCGAAGTAAATCTTGTGTACTAAAACAATCTGTAGAATATTTTTTACCATCAGAAGCTAGCAATTTCAGTTGTACGATTTTTTCGTACACCTCACTGCCTTCAACTTTAAGTTTTATTTTTAGATCTGACCAGTAACGTTTTGGAATAGAGCTGTCAGTTAAGATCGCAATAACATCAATAATCGAAAAATACCATAATTGTTTTTTGGAATCCCACTGACGTCGAACTTCTTGTTCATTGAATAATAAAATTGAATGATTTGTGTCTATCATAAAATTAAATTAAAATATTTAACAAAGGTAAGTATACGCTCATCTAAAAAGATTGCAATACTTTTTTTATTATTTTGTGAAAGTAGAAATTTTAAAATCTATACGTCTGATAAAGAAGTATTTGAGTATAGAATAGTTGCTCTGCTCAGCTCTCAGTTTTACACCACCACAAAACTCACCAACTTCCCTGGAACGAAAATTTCTTTCTTAATTTCTTTTCCTTCAAAATACTTCTGGATATTTTCTAAATTCTTTGCGTTCTTAATTGCTTCTTCTTTTTGAATATCTGGAGAGCAAATTAATTTCCCCCTTACTTTTCCATTAATCTGAATCACAAATTCTATTTCAGTTTCTAGGCAAAGTGCTTCATCATATTTTGGCCAAAAAGTTTTCAAAAGACTATCTTTATTCCCTAAAACTTCATGCCAAATCTCTTCACTTAAATGAGGCGCGAATGGTGATAATACCAAAACTAAAGCTTCAATATCTAATTTTGAATTTTTGTTACCTTCATTCAAAACTTTTTGAAGTTCATTTGAATAAATCATCATTTGACTAATAGCGGTATTGAAATCAAAATTTTCTATGTCATGAGTGACTTTTTTAATTGTCTGATTTCGAACTTTTTCTAAACCTTTTCCATTATTGTCAAAATTTTCCTTTTCACAAAGCCTCCATACTCGGCATAAAAATCTATAAACGCCTTCAACGCCTTTAGTAGACCAAGGTTTCATATCTTTGAAGGGTCCCATAAACATTTCATAAAGTCTCAAAGTATCAGCTCCGTATTTGACTACAATTTCGTCAGGATTAATCACGTTTCCCCTTGATTTACTCATCTTCTCACCGTCCTCGCCCAAAATTATTCCTTGGTGCCGCAATTTCTGAAAAGGTTCATCGTAATCAATATATCCATATTTATGCAAAACCTTACAGAAAAATCTGGCATAAAGAAGATGCAAAACTGTATGTTCAGCTCCTCCGACATAAAGATCAACATTTCCCCAAATTTTCATTAAATCCTTGCTAGCAAATACTTTCTCATTTTTTGGATCAATAAAACGCCAAAAATACCAACTGGAGCAAACAAAAGTATCCATTGTATCTGATTCTCTTTTTACTCCTTCAGTTTTTCCACATTTCGGACATTTAACATTATGAAAAGTTTTGGATTTTATAAGTGGAGATTCGCCAGTTGGCATGAAATCAACATCAGTTGGCAGTAAAATTGGCAAATCTTTTTCTTCTACCGCGACTTCTCCGCAACTTTCACAGTAAATAATTGGAATTGGCGCACCCCAATATCTTTGACGTGAAACAAGCCAGTCACGCATTTTATAATTAATATTTTTTCTTCCAAAATCTTTTCCCACAATATAATTAATAATATCATTTCTTACTTCTCCCCATTTTTTTCCTTTAAATTTTTCTGGCAATTCCATTATTCCTTCAGGATCTTTACAATAACAATATTCTAATTTTTTCACTTTCTCAGCTTCTAATGGGTCTTTTGGGAACATTACTGGTTTTAAATCAATATTATATTTTTTAGCAAAAGCAAAATCACGCTCGTCATGAGCACTACATCCAACAATACCTGTTCCATAATCCATTAACGCAAAGCTTGCCACCCAAATAGGTAAATCTCGACCTGTTCCCATATAATTTTCCGAATATCGTCCAGTAAAAATTCCCTCCATATCATTTTCAATATCAAATCTACCAATGGCTTTTTTATGTTTTACTTTATCAACAAATTCCATCACTTTTTTTTCATATTCAGTCCCCTTCACTAACTCCTCAACCATCGAATGTTCTGGAGCGATAATTACAAATGTCTGAGCTAAAAAAGTTTGTGGTACAGAATCATAGACTTCAAATTCAAGACCTAAATCTTTAACTCTATGTTTAAAATTTATACCCTCACTTCTTCCAATCCAGTTTTTTTGGCTTATTTTTGTACTTTCCGGCCAATCAATTTTTTCTAATCCGTTTAATAAACCACTAGTCTTATCATTATCATCAATAAAATCTGTAATCTTAAAAAACCACTGATTAAGATTTTTTGGCAATACGTCATTTCTACATCTTTCACATTTACCATCTACAACCTGTTCATTCGCCAAAACAGTTTTACAACTTTCGCAATAATTAACAGGAGCCTGTTTTTTGTAAGCTAATCCATTTTTATAAAGGAACAAAAACCACCATTGTGTCCATTTATAATAATCAGCATCGCAAGTTGCTACTTCCCTACTCCAATCATAACTAAATCCAAGTGATTTAATTTGTTTGGTAAAAGTTTTGATATTATCGTGAGTTGATTTATCTGGATGAATTTTTGTCTTGATTGCATAATTTTCTGCAGGCAATCCAAAAGCATCCCAGCCCATTGGATGAAGAACATTACATCCATTCATCCTTTTATATCTAGAAATTATATCAGTTGCGGTATAGCCTTCTGGATGACCAACGTGAAGCCCTGCTCCTGACGGATAAGGAAACATATCGAGGATATACATTCTCTCTCTTTTATCATTCTCATCATCTATCCCGCGAAAAAGATCGCTTGAAAACCAAAAATCCTGCCATTTTTTTTCTATTTGTTGATGATTATAATTATTATCCATAATGAAAAATTTGATTAATACACAAATAACCTACACAAAATTAATTAAAAATAAAAGATTAATAAACCTGATTATACGAACCAATATCCAAAAACAAAACTAAGAAGTCTCTGAAAAACTCCTTTTGAACATAGCGAAAAAAAGCGTAAATGGTGGGTCGGTCGGGGCTCGAACCCGAGACCATCAGCTTAAAAGGCTGTTGCTCTACCTGCTGAGCTACCGACCCAAGATGTATGACTAAACTATTAAATATTTAAACGACTAATAAATATTTAAAAAACGTAACAATTCATTTCTGCCAATGTTTTATAACGATATTTTTCAAAAATTTCAAGCTTTTATTTTCAATTTAATTCCTCAAACATGCCTTTATCAATATTTTTATAAACATTATTAGCTTCAAAAATTTTTCCATTTATAGCAATAAATATGCCTGGATTAGATTGTAGTATAGTCGCAATTGCAAAACCAAGATTAAATTGCGCCTCATTAGTTAAAGAATTTTTCAATGGTTCCATAGCCCCAGTTAAAACAATTTTTTTCTTATTTAAGTTATTTATATGTTTTGTTAGATATTTTGCCATTTCACACATAGTAAAAGTCCCATGCGTAATAAGGATATCATTAATTTTTGTATTATTAATCATCTGTACTACGGTTTGCTTATCTTGATTATCTATATTTCTGCTATCCTTCAAACAAACTTGTTGAAATTGAAATTCAATATGCAAATTCAGAGATTTCAAATAATCTTTTACATAAGATTTTTCTCCAGTTTTGCCTAATTCAGTTAATGAATCAATGGTGCCTCCTGTTAAAATGACTAATATTTTTTGTTTCATAAAAAATTTATATATTTTATTTTTTATAATATTTAATCCATATTTTTTTTACAAACGGCAAACTCTGGCTTGATAAAACAAAAGCTATTGTAGGGATCAAGGCATTTTGGAAAGGCTTATTAATGGCAATAAACCAAAAAATTATCGAGGTGCAAATATATGTCAAAAAAAGGATTGCCAAAATTCTAATTTTTGAAGTTTCCCAAGCTTTATCTTTTTCTACACGCTTATTGCGAGTTTTGATTTCTTCGATTTCTATTTCCAGTTCTTGAATTTTTTGTTCTAAATTCATTTTAAAATTATTGAAAAAGTTTCTTAAATATCTTTTAACATTTTACTTGAAAAATTCAAATATCATCTTGAATAAAATAATTATACAATATCTTTCGAAATTTTCAATATCCTTTTACAAAGCGTCTTATTTTACGAAATCGCATCAAAAAACGATTTCATGAACATAAAATGTATTCTAAACATAAATTTTTCACTTTAACAATCAAAATGCGTTTGACTAGCTAAGCGGTTAAATATACATTAATAATGTTTTATTGATCAAAAAAGTTATACACAATTTAAGCACAAGTTTTGAACAAGCAAATTCACGTTCCAGTTTTACTACAAGAGTCTATTAACTACTTAATTACAGACAAAAACGGTATTTATATCGATGGAACTTTAGGACTTGGAGGGCATAGTGAAGAAATTTTAAAAAAATTAAGCAAAAAAGGACAATTAATTGGTATTGATCAAGATAAAAAAAATCTTGAATTCGCAAAAGATAGATTAAAAAAATACAAAAATTTTACAGCAATTCATGCCAATTTCGCAGAACTAAAAGCTCTTTTACAAAAACGAAAAATTAAAGAAATCAATGGCTTACTCCTTGATTTGGGTCTCTCCTCGCCACATGTTGATAATGCCGATAGAGGATTTTCATTTCTTCAAACCGGACCTTTGGATATGCGATTTGATGTAAATTCCGAAACTACTGCCGCAGATTTATTAAATACTTTAGACCGGCAAGAAATTACTGATATTTTAAGAAATTATGGCGAAGAGCAAAAAGCCTGGAAAATTGCCGGATTAATTATTGAAGAAAGAAGAATTAAAACTTTTAAAGATACTGATGATTTAAAAAATATTATTGCAAAAGCTTATGGCCGAGAAAAAATTAAAGGCAAAAGCGTAGCCACTCAATCATTTCAAGCCTTACGAATTGCTGTAAATAACGAAATTGAAGTTTTGGAAAAAATCTTAGATGATCTGCCAGAAATTTTGGCTCCAAAAGCGCGATTTGTTTGTATCAGCTACCACTCGCTTGAAGATAGGATAGTAAAACATAAACTTAAAAATTACAGTAAAGATATTTATTCAGACGATTGGCGTCCTCAGCTTCAAAAGAAAGCAACGTTTAAAATTTTAACTAAAAAACCGTTTCTTCCTTCTGAAGATGAAATAAAAGAAAATCCTCGCAGTCGAAGTGCAAAAATGCGAATTGCAGAAAAATTTTAAATAAAATAATGACTAAAATCCGCAGATCCCCACCCACACATTGTAATTGGACTATCGTAAATATTCATTAATGCGGGGATGACATTTGTCCCATCCGTTCATAATTCATAATTAAAAAATGGCTCACCTCATTCTCACTCGCAATCAAATATATAGTCGAAAACATAGGATACATGCGCCTAGTCTAAATATTAAAATTGGAAAAATAACTTTATCATTAGCGGTAATTTTATTGCTTGTTTTAGTAAGTTTCTCGTATTTAACTATCTCCAATCAACAAATCACCTATGGTTATGAAATCAACTCTCTTAAATCAGAGAAAAGTAATTTAATAGAGAAAGAACAACAAATTGCTATGCAAGTAGATCAAGCAAAAGCAATCACCAATATCGAATCAGCCGCTCTAGCTAAAGGTATGAGAAAAAATGAAAATTTCATCTTCATGGCTGACGACACGGAAGTAGCTAAAAAATGAAAAATACCAGCCCGACTTATCCGAACGATTTATTCAGACGGACATTTTTCATTTTTCATTTCTTTTTTTATCTCTTGCATCAAACAACGTTACTTTCTATATTAGACTTACTGCACAATAATTTTCCTTTTACTTTTATCCTTTCTCCTTTATCTTATGTCTGACATTTTACGTTTTTTCCGACATTGCAATTTTAGTTCCGGCGAACTGGCTCGTATTAGGCAAATTCTTCGTCCAAGCGGGACAACAATGATTTTGCCTTACGATCAATTTATTGAACATGATTGCCGCCATTTAGAAGCTAAATCAGATGCTGGAAATCCTGATTATATTATAAATTTAGCTTTAAAAGGTGGATATAATGCTGTAGCCATTCATTACGGAATTGCCAAAAGATTTTGGACTAAATATGATGGCCAGATACCTTTAATTTTAAAAATAAATGGTAAAACTTCAATTCCATCTGACAAACAAGCTCTCAGTACTTATACTTCTTACGTTGAAGATGCAGTAAAAATTGGAGCAATTGCCGTTGGCTATACAATGTACTATGGATCAACAAGGCAAGATGAAGATTTGCCACAACTAGCAACTGTTAGAAAAGCCTGCGAACAGTATGGTACGCCTTTAATTGTCTGGGCTTATCCGAGAGGTGAAGCGATGGAAGCAAAAGGGGGGAAAGACAGCAGTTATGCACTAGAATCAGCGGCAAGACTAGCAATGGAAATGGGAGCGACTATAATCAAATCAAACTTACCAAAACCAGCGAAAGCTGACTTCTTTGAAAATGAAAAAGTACCTGAATATTATCGCCATTTAGAAAAAGAACTTCAAACTCTAAATAAAGCAGAACAAAAAACTGAAAGGGCCAGAAGAATTGTTTCTTCAGCGCAAGGAGTGCCTGTTTTATTTAGTGGCGGAGATTTGATAGAAGGATCAGCTTTGGATGATAATTCCAATGCCTGTATTGAAGGAGGCTGTTTAGGATTTATTTACGGTAGAAATATGTGGAAAAGACCTGAAAACGAAGCCATGCAAATGAGTACGGAATTACAAAAATTATTAGATAAAAAAGGAAATCCGATGTTTAATTAAAATTTAAATTTTAATTATGGAAATTTTAGAAGAGGAATGTTCTTTTCATTTACCTCAACCAGGATTTTTTCGTAAAATTGGAAATGGAACTATTAGAATTGCTATAAGAAACCTTTTAAAGTGGTTCCCAAATGAAGTAATAACAAATGGCATAAATGATTTTTTTAGATATATAATTGATGATGAAAATGCCCTTAATGATCCAATGTATTTAGATGCTTTTGTGAATAGAGTAGCAAATCATATTAAGGAACAAATGATTGGTAGGAAATCAAATCCAGATGAAAGATCAAACCTTAGGAAATATTTAAAAAATTTATTTATACATACTCTTCCTTCAGGCGCTTTAAATAGTCTTTATGTAGAGACAAATCAAATTATTCAAAATGCTATTATAGAAAATATTCTAAAAGATAGCTTACGAATTGAAAAACTTAAAAGATGGTTAACTGAAGCTAGTAAAGCTATTACCGCACTTACTAATAAAGAAGTAGAACAAACTTTAAAATTCGGCACTGACGCTGAATTTTTAGAACAGTTACAACCTAGAACTCAAAATACAGCAGTTGCATTATTTTTAATGGAAATATTAGAAAATCAAAATAGACATCCGATTTTGATGGAAATTAACAGTATTATCTGGCAAATATATAGAATTGAAAGGAATGATTATTAATGCTATCGCCCCTTCAAAAATCAAATGCATAAAAATTAGAAAAGGAGTAAGGTATTGAGATTTTAAATCTTAATCTCATAACCTTATGGCAAAACATTTAACTTTAGAACAAAGAGAATTGCTTCATGTTTTT